>Ga0247832_1000145_pt1 | contig 137678 bp, 134 predicted proteins | sample LaCruzMarch2015__10_FD_192407 | JGI IMG/M metagenome (GOLD analysis project Ga0247832, IMG submission 192407) | Freshwater microbial communities from meromictic Lake La Cruz, Castile-La Mancha, Spain - LaCruzMarch2015_4m | ecosystem: Environmental > Aquatic > Freshwater > Lake | place: Spain... | reverse complement strand
AAAACAGTCAAAATGCGGCGAAATCGGGCTGTCTGAGCGCTCGAACTGAACCCATCTGACGAAATCACCGAGAAATCAGCTCGGAGATGGGAAAACACGACTGCTTAGACGGTTTTTCCGCAAACTCCTAACCAATCGCTCTATGAGTTTCTCACACAATCAGCAACGAGCCGGCGCTGAGCTGCCGATATGCGGCAGGCTGCGGGGTCCGGGAGGACCATTGCTGGCATTGAGCACGTGAGGAGTCTTTTGATATAGCAGAGCAGCGAACGAAGATACCTCGGGCTCCACTTCAAGCTCAACCTTCCTTAACCTTAGACTCAGCCTCGGTTGGCGAGGGATGAAAGTGCTGTTGACATGCATCAGGCATGGTAAATTTTTAGCGCTTGTGTCACAAATGACTCGAAATGCTTGCCACCTCAAAGGTTTTTCATCGACCATTGACCCTGCTGAGCGTGGGCGGCCTGGCGGCCATCGCGAGCGTGGGCATGGGCGTGGCCCAGCCGGCATCCGCCGCCACGGTGAGCGTCCAGGGCATTGATGCCAGCAGCATCATCAACAATATTGTTCCCAGCGGGCCATTCACCCCCGTACTGGTAGGCGACACTTTTGAAATTGATTTCAGCAATCTTTTCAATACCACTCCTGGCAGCTTTAGCGTCATCAACGACTACAGCCTTCAAATCGCCAACATTGGCACAGGAACACTATCGTTCTCGGATGTTGAGCTGTTTGTTGTAGGAACAATTGATGCAAATTTCTTTAGCGACCCTGGGAACCCTAATGTTGTTGCCTTCAATGACACCATAAGCATCTGGCAGCAGACGTCGGATCCAGGCTTTGCACCTCAAACCGGCCAAGGCATCAGCGACTTCAGTGTCAATGGTGCCGGACAGAATTTTGGGGTCGGAACAGCCTTCAAATCGGCAAATTTTAAATTGACGGGTCCAAATATTCCTGCCTTTGGAATGGCTACTGCTGGACTGATCAATACAATTCCCCTTGATCTTTCTTCTGTGGGAGTTCAAACCTTCACCAGTGCTAAAATCAGAGGTAAGCTGTCAGGTTCGACAGCTTCTAACAGTCTATTCTCAGCTGGCCTTGGCATTTTCACAACCAATAGCCCGACTACTGCGCCGCCCAACTTCGTCTACGGCAACGCTTTCAGCACCCCTGTCCCTGGTCCCCTGCCCCTCTTCGGTGCCGCCGCTGCCTTCGGCTGGAGCCGCAAGCTGCGTCGCCGCCTCGGTGCCACCGCAACGGCGGCCTGAGTTTCAGGCCAAGCCCACCATGGCAAGCCCCCCCCATCCAGGGGGCTTTTTTTTATGGGCGATGGGTATCAAGTCCGGCGTCCGTCGGCCTTCAGCTGGAGGCCGCCGGTGGCATCTGCGCCACAGCCGCCTCAATCATCGCGGCGGTCACGGGAATCGTGTCCAGCGCCTCGTCATTGTCGAGAAAGGCCTCGAAGGAGGCATAGCGCTGGATCTCGGGTTCGGCCTCGCCGCAGGCGGCCGCCCAATCGCCATCCTCGGGCTTCACCACGCCATAGCTGGCCAGGGCTTCGTCAAGATCGCCGGCATCACCAATCGCTTCACCGTGCCAGAACACTTCGTAAAAACCCATCGCGGCTGCAGCGTCAGAGGTCATGAAATAAACAGGCGATCTGGTTGCGGCCGTTGCCCTTGGCGAGCTCGAGCGCCCGTTCGGACCGTTGGATCAGGTCGGTGAAGTGGCGATCAGAAGGAGAGAGAACGGTGAGGCCACCGCTGATGTGCAGGTGGAAGTCGGAATGGGTGTGGACACCAGACAGATGGGCGACGGCGGTGCGCAGGCCGTCAGCCAGGGCCATGGCCTGATCGCGCTCGATGCCGACCAGCAGCAGGGCAAACTCGCCATCCCCGAGGCGGGCCGCGAAGTCCTCGTCCTGGAGGAAGGTGCGGGCCAACTGGACCACATCGGTGAGCGCCTGATCGCCGGCGGCATGGCCCCAGCGGTTGTTGATCAGGCGCAGATTGTCGACATCGAAGAGGAGCAGCGACAGGGGGTGCTGGTCGCGGCGGGCACGCGCTAACTCCCGCTCGCCGATGGTCAGGAAGGTGTGACGGGTGGGCAGGCCGGTGACCGGGCAGAGGTGGGCCAGACGCCGCAGCTCCAGCTCACGCATGGCCAGCTGGGCCAGGCGGTGCAGCAGCTCGCGCTGCTCCGGGCTGAGATCACGGGGCTCCCGGTCGATGACGCAGAGGGTGCCGAGGTTGTGGCCCTCAGGGGTCTGCAGGGGCGCCCCGGCATAGAAGCGGATGTGGGGATCGGCGAAGACCAGGGGGTTGCTGCGGAAGCGCTCGTCGGCACGGGCATCGGGCACCACCATCACCTCGTCGTGGACGATGGCGTGGGAACAGAAGGCCATCTCCCGGGGGGTTTCGCGCACCTCGATTCCCCGCTTGGCCAGGAACCACTGCCGATCGGCCTCCACCAGGGAGAGGGCCACGATGGGGGTCTGGAAGAGGGCCGCGGTCAGATCCAGGATGCGATCGAAGTGCTCGTCACTGTCGGCATCGAGGATGCCGTAGCGCTCCAGCTCACGGAGCCGCTGGTCCTCGTCGGCGGGAACCGGATAAGCCGGATAGGGAGCCATGGCAAGCCTGCATCCACGGAAAATCTAGTCAGATCGGGCGCTGGCAAGCGAATTCTGCTGCGGATCCAGGCCTCAGGCCGCCGGCACCGCCAGGGTCTCCTCGTAACCGGCACGGCGGCCGTCATCCAGCTGATTCAGGTAGCGGCGTTCGCTGTAATAGGCCTCCTGGAAGCGCAGGGCATCGCCGTTGAGGGCAGCAAAGAGCTCATGGATGCGGGTCTCCATGTCGAGGCCGCTGCCGGCCGCCGGAGTGGTGGGGGCTGGCGGGGGCGCCTGGCGCTCCTCCTCCAGCAGCCGGGCGATGCAGTGCTCCAGGGTCTGAAGCCGCTGGCTCGACCAGGCATCGAGCAGGTGACGGCAGCGCCGCAGCACCCGCTGGCGTTCCAGCGACGCCGTGGCGCCACGCAGCTGCAGCGGCGGATGGGCCAGGCCGAGGCGCTGCACCTCGCTGGGCTCCAGCAGGGGGGTGAGCCGGCCGAGCAGGGCACTCTGCTCCACCAGCAACCGGTCGCCCAGCAACCGGTCGCCCAGCAACCGGGGCAGATCGAGATCGGCCAGATCCAGGCCGGGATCGGTACCCCGGTTGATCGCCTCAAGCCGACCGGCGCCGAGGTTGTCCTCCTCCAACTCTCCGATCGCCGCCCAGAGCTGGCGATGGTGCTGGAGGGCGAAGTCATCGAGTTCGCGGCGCCGCAGCTCGGCGCGGATCACGCCGCGCCAGGGGGCGCAATGGAGGTAGAGGCGCAGGATCTCCGCCTCGGCCCGCTCCCTGTGCCCCACCTCGCCGGGTTGCTCCCATTTCAGCGAGCGGCCATGCCAGCGCTGCCCCTTGACCTGCTGACGCAGGTCCTCCTCCAGCTGGATGGCCAGCCGGGCCTGGCCGCCCGAGAGGCGCTCGGCCACCTGCTGCAGGTAGTGGCTGCGCACCGCCGACTGGGGCAGCTTGCCCAGCAGCTGGACCAGAGCGGAGACGGCCTGCTGGAACTGGTCGGCCCGGGCCAGATCCTTGCCCTCGAACACCTGCTCGATCTGCCAGTCGAGCCAGAGCGGGGCCTGGTCGAGCAGGGAGCGGTACTCCCCGGGGCCGTGCTGCTGCAGAAACTCGTCGGGGTCCTTGCCGGCCGGCAGGTGCAGCACCCGCAGCTCCAGCTGGCCCTGCAGCGCCAGCTGCTCCACCTCGCCGATGGCCCGCTGGGCGGCGCGGATGCCCGCCCCATCGCTGTCGAAGTTGAGAATCAGCCGCCGGCCGTCGCAGCAGCGGCACAGCTGGGTGATCTGGCTGGAGCTGAGGGCCGTGCCGAGGGCCGCCACCGTGTTGGTGATGCCGGCGGCATGCAGCGCGATGACATCGAAGTAGCCCTCCACCACCACGGCACGGTCGTCGCGGCGGATGGCGTCGGCGGCCCGATCCAACCCGAACAGATGTTTGCCCTTCTCGAACACCTCCGTTTCCGGCGAGTTGAGGTACTTCGGTTCGGCCCCGTCCAGACCCCGCCCACCGAAGCCGATCACCCGGCCCTGGCGATCCCGGATCGGCACCATCACCCGGTCGCGGAAGCGGTCGTAGAAGCCGCCGCCCCCCTTGCGGGCCACCACCAGACCGGCCGCCTCCAGCAGGTCGGCATCAAGGCCCTCCACCTGCTGGAGGTGCTGCAGCAGACCGTCCCAGCCGGCCGGGGCGTAGCCCAGCTGGAACGCCTCGAGGGTGGTCTCGCTGAGGCCGCGGCTCTGGCGCAGGTAGGTGAGGGCTGGGGCCCCCTCGGGAGAGCGCAGCTGGCCCTGGAACCAGCCTGCCGCCAGGGCCAGCACCCGGTGCAGGCGGTCGCGGCGGGAGAGCTGCTGGCGCAGCCGCTCCTGCTGGGGGCCGTCGAGGGTCTCGACCGGCAGCTGGTACTTGCGCGCCAGATCCAGCACCACCTCGCTGAAGCTGGTGCGCTGCAGCTCCATCAGGAACTTGATGGCGTTGCCGCCGGCCCCGCAGGAGAAGCAGTAGTAAAACTGCTTGGCGGGGGACACCGTCATCGACGGCGATTTGTCGTCGTGGAACGGGCAGATCCCGACGAATTCACGGCCCTTCTTCTTGAGCACCACGTGCTCCCCCACCACATCGACGATGTCGGCCCGCTCCTTGACGGCCTCGATCGTGCGGGGGTGGAGACGGGGAAGGCTCAAGAGTGCAGGCTCAAGGCAGGACGGGGCGAGCAGGGTGGAGGAGAGCCGGGGCGAGAGGGGGGATGGCCGACGCGACGCCGACCCTATCGGTGGTGGTGAACGTGCTCCCATTCTGGGGCCTGACACCACAGATGGAGATCGTCGGGTGAACCAAGCGCCCCATCCAGCCTCCGGAGCCGCCTTCCAGGCTGGAGGCTGGATGGTGCTCAGCGCCCTGGCCTTCAGCCTGATGGTGGTGGGGGTCAAGCAGGTGGGCGATCGGCTGCCGATCGCCGAGGTGGTGCTGGCCCGGGCCCTGGTGAGCCTGGCCCTCAGCTACGGCATGGCCCGAAGGCTCGGTGTCGATCCCTGGGGCCGGCGCCGGGGGCTGCTGGTGCTGCGGGGTCTGGTGGGCAGTGCCGCCCTCTTCTGCGTCTACACCGCCGTCGTCCATCTGCCCCTGGCCGCCGCCACGGTGCTGCAGTATCTGTACCCCACCTTCACGGCGCTGCTGGCCTGGCTGCTCCTGGGCGAGCGCCTCGGGCGGCGGGTGCTGCTGGCCATGGGGCTGGGCTGGCTGGGGGTGCTGCTGGTGGCCCAGCCAACGGCGGCGAGCTCCGCTCTGCCGGCAACGTGGGTGCTGGTGGCGGTGGCCGGCGCCCTGCTCACCGCGGTGGCCTATGTGAGTGTGCGGAGCCTGGCCGAGAGCGAACACCCGGCGGTGATCATTTTCTACTTTCCGCTCGTGGCGGTTCCCATGAGCCTGCCCCTGGTGCTGCTCGATCCGGTGCTGCCGACACCGGGCGAACTGCTCTGGTTGCTGGGGGTGGGGGTGTTCACCCAGGTGGGTCAGGTGGGACTGACCCGGGCCCTCAGCCAGCTGCCGGCGGCCAGGGCCACGGCGATCAGCTACGTGCAGGTGGGATTCGCCGCCCTCTGGGGTTGGTGGATCTTCGGTGAATCCATTGATCTGGCGACGGCGATCGGGGCGGGCCTGATTCTGATCGCCACGTTGATCTGTCTGGGCCAGGCGCCGGGGCTGGCTGGAGCCAAGCCATCCGCTCAGAACAGCCCCCTACGATGACGCCGCCAGGTTGGGTTCCCTTGCTGTTGATCCCCCTGCCTGGTGCCGTCCATTCCTGGCTGGCCACGATGGTCGCCGGCTTCAGTCAGGGGGCGGATACGCCGTTGATCCGGCCGCCGATCTCTCCAGGCATCGTCCCCCTGCCGCTGATGATGCTGACCATCGGCGGCATCTTTCTCGGCACCCTGGCGATCAGTCGCTTTTCGCTGAAGATCGGGGTGCCGGCGATTCTCGGCGTCTTGTTGTTCGGCCTGCTGATCAACCCCTCCGTCACCCTGTTCAGCCATGACACGATCCTGCGACTGCAGGTTCTGAGTCTGTCGATCCTGCTGTTCAACGCCGGACTGGAAACCGATATCCGCTCGATTCGCGGCTTCCTCGAATACGGCATCATCCTGGCGGTGGGAGGCGTGATTCTCTCCAGCCTGATGCTGGGGCTGATCATCTGGTTCGTGGCCTCCCCCGATGCCGCCGGCATCCAACTCGGCTTCCGGCAGATGCCGGTGGCCGTGGCGATGCTGATCGCCGCCTGTCTGGGGTCAACCGACGCCGGGGCCACGATGAACGTCCTGCAACTGGTGCAACGAGCGATCCCAGGCAGGCTTTCGGCCCTGGTGCAGTTCGAATCCTCTGTCAACGATCCCACCGGCATCCTGTTTCTCGGGCTGGTGATCGGCCTGACGACCCTGGATGGGGCCAGCGGCGGGCAGCAGGTGGTGGTGGTGGAGCTGCAGACCTTCCTGCAGAAGATCGGCTCCGGTCTGTTGATCGGGGTCTGCGTGAGCTATCTGGGACGCTTCAGCCTCAACCGGCTGGTGCGGGAAAGCAACCAGCTGCTGATTCTGGGCATCGCCATCGGCCTGATCTCCTACGGCGTGGCGGAACTGATGGGCGGTTCCGGCTTCATCAGTGCCTACGTGGCGGGCCTGATGCTGCGCAACCACAACTACAGCAATGAACGGATCACACCGGAGGCCCTGCAGCAGACCCTGCTGCCGTTCAACACCATGACCGAAATCACCGTCTTCCTGATCTTCGGTCTGAGCGTCCATCCGCTGGAGCTGCTGCCGGCGCTGCCGGAGGGCATCGTCGTCGCCCTCGCGATGATGCTGGTGGCCAGGCCGGCAAGTGTGCTGCTGCTGCAGCGGTTCTCGCCCTTCAGCCTGCGGGATTCGCTGCTGGTGTCCTGGTGCGGTCTGCGGGGGGCCGTGCCCCTCGCCCTCAGTTTCGAGATGGTCGACGCCATCCCCCGCGTGCGGGGCATCGACCCGGCCACGGTGCCGTCCCTGCTGCAGAACGCCGGCGGCATCGTCTTCTGCGTCGTGGTGATCAACCTGCTGGTGCAGGGCCTCACCCTGCCGCACGTGGCCCGTTGGCTCAAGCTCGACGAGGAGGCGCCAGTGGCCGTGGCCGTAATAGCGGCAGGGGATCGGTGATCCAGTCCTGGCTGTTGCCGTCGCTGCTGCCGCTGGGGCGTGCCAGTCGCCAGCTCTCCCCCCTGGCACCACGCTGCAGATAGAGCTCGAAGGGGCTGTCAACGCGGATGGCATCCCCGGGCAGCCGCCAGTCGAAGCGGCCGCTCAGGTGCAGGCCCCGCCCCTCGCCGATGGCAACGGCCTCCTGCTGCTCGACCCGCACCCGGCTCACCTCCGGCAGACCGCCAGCCTCCAGATCGAGGGCGCGAGCAATGGCCCCCTGCGTCAGCTGGATCTGCAGGGAGAGGGCGTCGAGCAGAACGCCCCTGGGGGGCTGGCCGACCCTGGTGCAGCCCCCCAGCAACAGCACCAGGGCCAGCAGCGGTGCCAGCACCAAGGCTGGCAGCGACCGGGAACGGCCCGGGGGGCTAGGCAGGAGGGGCAGCATGGGGGCTGACGCACGTCTCACCATGATCGGCTGGCTGCAGGGGCGACTGGCCGAACCATGGCAGCAGGCTCACCGTTGCGGGGCCCTGCTGATCTGCCAGGGGGTGGGTTACGAGGTGCAGCTCACCCTGCGGCAGTGGCAACGCCTGCCCGAGGTGGGCAGCGACCTGGGTCTGCACGTGCACCACAGCATCCGCGACGACGGCTGGACGCTCTATGGCTTCCCCGCCCGCCAGGAACGGGACCTGTTCCGTGAGCTGGTGGCCGTGAGCGGCGTCGGGCCCCAGATGGCCCTGGGCCTGCTCGGGGCCCTGGAGGTGCCGGACCTGGTGCGCGCCATCGTCCACGCCGACCTGCGCAGCCTCTGCCTGGCGCCTGGGGTGGGCAAGCGCACGGCCGAACGGCTTTCGGTGGAGCTGCGGCTCCGCCTGCAGGAGCGCTTCGCCGGCCTGGTGGATCCCCTTGAGGAGGAGGAGGTCAGCGGCGCCGACACAGCGGGCGGCCCCACAGCCCCCTGCCGCGACGAGGTGCAGATCACCCTGGTGGCGCTCGGCTACGAGCCCCTGGAAATCCACCGGGCCCTACGGGCCGTCGCCGCCGCCGGGATCGATGGGTCCGCCAGCGCCGACGACTGGATCCGCGAAAGCCTGCGCTGGTTGTCCCGCGCCGTGGCTTGAAGGGAGGGGCAACGGGCCGCGCGTTAAGGTGTTGGTTTGCACCGTTCGGGCCCAGATCCGCCCATGCCGCTCACTACCACCCAGAAACAGGAACTGATCAATTCCCATCAGGCCCACGGCACTGACACCGGCTCGGTGGAAGTGCAGGTGGCGATGTTGAGCGAGCGGATCCAGCAACTCAGTGGCCACCTGCAGAAGAACATCCACGACTTCTCCTCCCGCCAGGGGCTGCTCAAGATGATCGGCCGCCGCAAGCGCCTGCTTGGCTATCTCCGCGCCCAGAGCGAGACCCGCTACGCCGAACTGATCAAGACACTCGGCATCCGCGGCTGAGGCTCGTCCCATGGCCCGTCGGCCAAAGCCGAAATCCTTCGCGGCGCCCTCTGCCAGCGGGCCACCAGCCAAGGCCCCACGCCAACAGGTGATCCCTGAGGCCGTGGCCAACCGCATGGTGCGGCGCATCGCCATCGCCACAGGAACCCCCACGGTCCTGGGCATGGGGGTTTTCGTGGTCAGCTATCTGCTGGTCAGCCGCGGCGTGGCTGATATCCCTCCCGGCCTCACCCTGGTGGGATCCGGCGCTTTCTTTGTGCTAGGCCTGCTGGGTCTCAGTTATGGGGTGCTCTCCGCCAGCTGGGAAGACGCCCCGGGCAGCCTGCTGGGGATCGAGCAGATCGGCGTCAACATCAGCCGGGTCCGGTCCTCGGTGCGGGCCATGCGCCAGGGCAGCTCCGGATCAGGCAGCCCCCAGGGGTGAGCGCAGCCAGGCCCTGAAATCGGCCGAGGCGAGCGTCTCGACGGCCGCCGGCGCATCGGCGACGCAGAACTGGCCGCCCAGGCGGACGAAGCGGGTTTCGTTCTGCTGCTTCACCAGGGCCACCACCGGCACCCGCACGCCAGCCTCCTCCTGGCCGGGGCGGTGGCGGGTGAGGCATTCACGCAGCCGGTGTTGCACGGCAATATCGCCGGCCTGCTCGGGCGCCAGCTCCACCATCACCAGCTGCAGATCCTCGATGCTGCGGCAGTCGTCGACGAGCAACTGCACCCGATCATCGCGGCGGTCGACGCCAGCCCAGAGCAGCAGGCGGGCATCCACCATCAGGTGGTCGGCCAGACGGGCGTAGCTCTTGGGAAACACCACGGCTTCGCAGGCGCCGGTGAGGTCCTCCAGCTGCAGCACGGCCATGCGATCCCCCTTGCGGGTGGTCACCTGGCGGATCTCGCTCACCATCACCACCACGCTCACCTTGGCCTTGTCGGCCATCTCCTCGAGATTGGCCAAGCCGATGGGCGTGAGCAGGCGCACCTGGGAAGACAGCTGGCGCAGGGGATGGTCGGAGATGTAGAAGCCGAGCAGCTCCTTTTCCAGCTTCAGCTTCTCCGTGGGGGGGTAATCGGCCACCGCAGCGGCCCGTGGTGGCGCGGGAGCCTTCACGGCAGCGGCGTCCTCAGTAGCGCCGAACAGGTCGAACAGGTTGCCCTGGCCGCTGGCCCGGTCGCGGGCGCGGGAGCTGGCCCAGTCGAGCACCAGATCAAGATCGGCCATCAACTGGGCACGGTTGGCCTTGGGTTCAAGGCCATCGAGGGCACCGCAGTGGATCAGTGATTCGATCGCCCGGCGGTTGAGCTGCTGGCCAGGGATCCGGTCGCAGAGATCGGCGAGATGCAGGAAGGGACCGCCGCTGGAGCGTGCCTCGATCAACTGGCGGATGGCGCCATCACCGAGGTTGCGGACGGCCGAGAGGCCGAAGAGGATCTTCTTGCCCACGGGCGTGAAGTCGATACCGGAAGCATTCACATCCGGTGGCATCACCTCGATCCCCATCGCCTGACAGTTGGCGATGTAACGCTGCACCTTGTCGGTGGTACCGGCATTCACCGTGAGCAGGGCCGCCATGTAGGCCACCGGATGGTGGGCCTTGAGGTAGGCGGTCTGGTAGGTGACAGCGCCGTAGGCGGTGGAATGGCTCTTGTTGAAGCAGTACTCGGCGAACATCACCATCTGATCGAACAGCGCCTCGGCGATGGCGGCATCCACGCCCCGTTCGCTGGCCCCACTGACGAACTGGTGACGATGCTTCTGCATCTCCGACACTTTCTTCTTGCCCATGGCCCGCCGCAGCAGATCGGCTTCACCCAGGGAATAGCCCGCCAGATCCTGGGCAATCCGCATGATCTGCTCCTGGTAGACCATGATCCCGTAGGTCTCCTTGAGGATCGGCTCCAGCTTGACGTGGGCCACATCAATCGCCTCGCGGCCATGCTTGCGGTTGATGAACTTGGGGATCAGACCCGCATCCAGGGGGCCCGGCCGGTAGAGCGCCAGGATCGAGGAGATGTCCTCCAGGGAGGAGGGCTTGAGATCGCGGACGATCTGGCGCATGCCGCTGGATTCCAACTGGAAGATGCCCTCCAGATCCCCCCGGGCCAGCAGGGCGTAGGTCTGCTCGTCGTTGGGGGGAAGGGCGTCCGGATCGATCCTCTGGCCGACACTCTGCTCGACCAGATCCAGCGTCTTCTCGATCATGGTGAGGTTCTTGAGGCCCAGGAAGTCCATCTTCAGCAGACCCATCGCCTCCACGTCCTCCATGAAGTACTGGGTGATCACCTGGCCGTCGTTGTTGCGCTGCAGGGGCACCAATTCATCGAGGGGGTCGGCGGCGATCACCACCCCGGCGGCATGGACACCGAATGTTTTGTTGGTGCCTTCGATGCGGCGGGCCAGGTCGACCCAGTGGCGCACCTTGGGATCGTTCTCGTACTTCTCGCGGAACTCCGGCGCCGGCGACTCAGGGCCGACCATCTCGGCGAGCTTGGCGGGCTTGCCACGGGCCACGGGGATCAGCTTGGCCAGGCGGTCGGCCTCGCCATAGGGGATGTCGAGCACCCGGGCCACGTCCTTGAGCACCGCCTTGGAGGTCATGCGGTTGAAGGTGATGATCTGGGCCACCTTGTCCTCGCCGTAGCGGCGGGTGACGTAATCGATCACCTCACTGCGGCGCTCGATGCAGAAGTCGGTGTCGATGTCAGGCATCGATTGGCGTTCCGGGTTGAGGAAGCGCTCGAACAGCAGGCCGTGCTCCACCGGATCGATGTTGGTGATCCCCAGGGAGTAGGCCACCAGCGAGCCCGCGGCCGACCCACGCCCCGGGCCCACCGGAATGCCCTGGTCCCGGGCGAAGCGGATGTAGTCCCAGACCACCAGGAAGTAGGTGGGGAAGCCCATCTGCTCCATCACCTGCAGCTCGAAGGCGAGCCGCTCGCCATAGCCGGGATCGATCGGGGCGTCGTCGGCCAGGGACAGGCGACGGCGCAGTCCCTGGTGGCTCACCTCACTGAGATAGCTCACCGGGGTGTGGCCCTCGGGGATCGGGAAGCGGGGCATCTGCTGGCGCCCCAGGATGTCGTAGTCCTCCACCTTCGCGGCCACCGTGGCGGTGGTGGCAATGGCAGCGGCGATCACCTCCGGCTCCAGGTGGTCGGCGAAGAGCTGGGCCATCTCCGCCTCGCTCTTGATGTATTCGGTGCCCGTGTAGCGCAGGCGCTTCTCATCGCTGATCAGCTTGCCGGTGAGCACGCACAGCAGGGCGTCGTGGGCCTCGACGTCGTTGCTGGTGAGGTAGTGGGCGTCGTTGGTGGCGACCAGGGGAATGGCCAGCTCGGCGCTGATCCGGGCCATCTCGACGTTGACGATGCGGTCCTCGAGGCCGCCATGGTCCTGGATCTCCAGGTAGAAGTCGTCACCGAACACCTCCCGGTACCAGGCGGCGACCTCCCGGGCCACGTCGGGACGTCCTTGCAGGATCGCCTGGGGGATCTCCCCGCCCAGGCAGGCGGTGGCCACCATCAGGCCTTCGCTGTACTGACGCAGCAGGGATTTATCGATGCAGGCCCGCGCGAAGATGCCCCGGCCGCGCATGCCGCGCAGATGGCTGAGGCTGGTGAGCTTGACCAGGTTGCGGTAGCCGACGGCGTTGCGGGCCAGCACCACCAGGTGGTAGCGGCGCTCTTTCTTCGGCTGGGGATCCTCGATCGAGCCGTTGATGACGTACATCTCGTTGCCGATGATCGGCTTGATGCCTGCCTTGGTGCAGAGCTTCAGCAGCTCGATCGCGCCGTACATGACCCCGTGGTCGGTGAGGGCCAGGGCCGGCATGCCCAGAGCCACCGCCCGCTCCACCATCGCCGGCAGCTGGGAGGCCCCGTCCAGCAGGCTGTAGTCGCTGTGGTTGTGGAGCGGAACGAAGGCCACGGCGTCGGAGGGCAGCGCCACCACAGGGTGCGTCCACCCTACCGGCGAACCACCAGATCTGGTGCCCCGCCTATCGGGCCGCCTGGAGGTTGGGGCAAGGTGCGGCCCACAGGCTCTGGAGCTTGGTGGCCTGATCGGTGTCGCCCTTGGCGCTGAGCTGGTTCACCGTCAACTGAATGCGTTCGCAGTCAACCTGCTTCTCCAGCTTGGCTCGCTGGGTGCGCAGCTCCTGAAGCTCCCGTTCCGCCTGCTGGCGCTTGGCCTGCTGCACGCCGTCAGCCACCTCAAGGCGGCTTGCCCCCGCGTCCATCTCCTTGAGCTGCAGCTGGAGAGCGGCCTCCCGCTGCGAGGCGGACTCCAATTCATTGTGGAGGGCCAATTCGCCCTGCATCCGTTGCATCGATTCCCGGTTGGCCTGATCCTGGGCGGCCTGGACCCGGGCCTCGGCCTGAAGCCGTTGCTGATGCTGCTTGTTGAGGATGGCGAAACCGGCCACCATCAACACCACCGCTGACAGCACGGCCAGCCAAGTCCTGTTCTGCCGATTCGAAAGGTTGGGGTTATCCATACGTCTCTCTAGTCAGGCCGCAGGGCACCGTTGGCCGATCGATGCGGCGGATCCGTGGCCGATGGGATGCAACGGCCTGGCTAGGCCCGGGGACTCCGCCCTAGGGGGCGGCCCATGTGCATCCATCGTCAGTGAAGGCATCAAGGTCATCCACGAACTTGAAGACCCTTCCATCCTTGCGGATGTATCGAAAGTCATCGATGATGGCACCTTGATTGACATAGACATAGCGTCCTCCCGATCCATTGGGGGACATTTCAATCCACTGGGTTTCAAACTCCGATGGTCTTCCTCCGTACACCCTTCTCAATTCAGTCACCTTCAACAACTTCAGGGGAATGCGCCCACTGCCGCCCTGGTAAAGAACGTAGCCCCTGTCATTGCTGTCAGACAAAATGCCGAGCTGCAGTCTCAGGGGAGTTGTGAGGCCAATGGATCTCAGACAGCGGACATGGCCCTGATCCGCCCAGACGGCAGGTGCCGCGACGATCAAGAGCAGCAGGACGGCCAGGCGTCGCTTCATCCGTGGCTCCTTGGCGATGGAACGCTGCATCCATTCCGTTCGACGGGTCTGGAGACGTGCTGGTGGGCGACCTTCCATTGGCCACTCCGCTTGCACAGGCAGAAGGTGATGCGCACGGTATCGCTGAATGTCTGTCCGTCGGGGAGTGTGCCCCCGCACTGGAGCAGGCCGAAGGCATAGGCCACATCCGCTCCGGCCTCAACAGCGAGATCCTGCAAGGCGAACTGCACCGCGCCCCGGACGTCCGGCTGCCAGGACTCCCAGCTGTCCCGGTACTGCGCCGCCGAGGTGTACCGCAGCGGCGAGAGGACATCGAAGATCACCAGATCGTCCTGATGGTGGGCGAGAACGTCGTCCTGCCGGCCGTCCCGTGTGGCCTCGGCCCACTGATCGAGCACGTTTCGAATCGCCGCTTCGTTCGCATGCATGGTCGGCGATGCCCGATCAGCACAACCCTAGGCACAAGCCTCCAGGCCCCTCCGGCTGAGGGGTGAGCCCTGCTCAGGCCACCAGCTCCGCCGCAGGCCGAGATTGCATCACAAGCGCCGCCTGTTCGTACTGGTGGGCGACCTGCAGCAGCTTCGCCTCCTCAAGAACGCCGGTGATCAGCTGCAGGCCGATCGGCAGGCCCTGGGCGTCGAAGCCGCAGGGCACGCTGATGGCGGGCAGTCCGGCCAGGTTGGCAGGGATGGTGAGCAGGTCGGCCAGGTACATGGCCAGGGGGTCGCCGGCGTGGGCGCCGCTGGGGAAGGCGGTGGTGGGCGAGGTGGGGGTCAGCAGCACGTCGACGGTCTCGAAGGCGCGGTCGAAATCGCGGCGGATCAAGGTGCGCACCTGCTGGGCCTTGCGGTAGTAGGCGTCCACATAGCCGGCGGAAAGGGCATAGGTGCCGATCAGGATGCGCCGCTGCACCTCCTCGCCGAAGCCGCTGGCCCGGCTGCGGGCGGTCATCGCCGCCAGGCCATCGCTGCCGACTTCGGTGGCCGGTGCCCGGAAGCCATACTTGACGCCGTCATAACGGGCCAGGTTGGCGGAGGCCTCCGAGGGGGCAATCACGTAGTAGGTGGCGATGCCGTCGTTGAAGCGGGGGCAGCTCACATCCACCAGCTCACAGCCCAGGGCCTCCAGCTGGGCGGCGGCCGCCAGCACCGAGGCCTTCACCGCGGGATCCAGACCCTCCTGGTCGAAGCACTCGCGGATCAGCCCCACCCGCAGCCCGGCGATGGGCGTCTCCAGCTGGGCGGCGTAATCGGGCACCGGCGCCTTCAGGCAGGTGGCATCACGGGGATCCTCCCCGGCGATCACCTGCAACAGCTCGGCGGCATCGGCGACGCTGCTGCTGAACGGACCCACCTGATCGAGGGAGGAAGCGAAGGCCACCAGTCCCCAGCGGCTCACCCGGCCGTAGGTGGGCTTGAGACCCACCACACCGCAGAAGCTGGCGGGCTGGCGGATCGAGCCGCCGGTGTCGGAGCCCAGGGCGCCGATGCACTCACCGGCGGCCACGGCCGCCGCGCTGCCACCGGAACTGCCCCCGGGCACCCGATCCGGGTTCCAGGGGTTGCGGCTGGCGCCGAAGGCCGAGGTCTCGGTGGAGCTGCCCATGGCGAACTCATCGAGATTGGTCTTGCCCAGCAGGACAGCACCGGCCTGCCAGAGCCGCTTGGTCACCGTGGACTCGTAGGGGGGAACGAAGTTCTCCAGCATGCGGCTGGAGCAGGTCGTGCGGATCCCCTTGGTGCAGAGGTTGTCCTTGATGGCCAGGGGGATGCCGGCCAGGGGGGGCAGGGGCTCGCCCGCCGCCCGGGCCGCATCGATGCGGTCGGCATCAGCCCTGGCCCGCTCGCTGGTCACCTCCAGGAAGGCATGCACGGTGGGGTCCACCGCCGCGATGCGCGCCAGGTGGCGATCCGTGAGCTCCCGGGCCGACACCTCGCCCAACCGAAGCTGCTCCCGCCATTCGGCGATGCCCATCCAACCGCTAGCCAGCTGCGATGGACGCTATCAGTCGGCCAGAATCAGTCGGCCAGATCTGCGGATTCGGTGAAGGGTTCGCTGCGGCCGGTGCGCAGGCACTGGTGCTCCAGGGAGGCCGGTGACTCCGCCCGCAGATCGTCGAGGAAGGCGGGCAGAGCCCGCTCCAGCGTCTGCCGGCGCACAAACGGGCCGAACCAGTACACCGCGTCGGGGGAGCGGGTTTCCACCCGCGCCCACCAGGCCAGGCCCAACCCATTGGCGATGCCGCGCGTGGGCCAGAGCAGTGGATTCATGGAGGAGGGGTGGCGTTGTAGCCATTCTGGGGGGCGGCTGGGGCCAGCCCCCCGGCGGAATCAGAGGCGGATGTCACCCTCGAAGCCTGGGGCGTTCACGGGCAGGTAGGGAAGCGTCTCCAGGGAGTCCTCCTGGGGAGATTCCAGAGGGGGCCCAGCGAGCGTCCCGCTGGCGGTCGGCTCGGCCATCGCCTCCATTGCGCTGTCCACGGTCGGTTCCGGCTCACTGTCTCCAGGTGATTCCTGGTGCTGCCAGACGGGCGGCTCGGTAGGGGCTTCGATCGCGGTGGCTTCGATGGCGGTGGCTTCAAACTCCACGGGCTGGAGGTCCTCGGACTCAAACGGCAGATCGTCGCTGGATGGCTCTGGAGTCGCGACCTCCAGGGTGGTGGCTTCGGGCCCATCCTGGATTGGCCGCTCAGGCTCGCTCGGCAGCTCGGGATCGGGCGGCGCCGGCATCGAGGGGCGCACAATCCTGGGGGCGGGCGCGGTGCCCGTCAGGCCCCGCATCCAGCCGCGACGGGCCACTTCATAGAGCAGCAGCGCCGTGGCCACCGAGGCGTTCAGGCTCGGGGTGGCGCCCCGCAGGGGGATACGCACCAGCTGGTCGCAGGAACGGCGTGTCAGCAGCGACAGGCCATCCCCTTCCGAACCGGTGACCACCACCAGGGGGCCCTTCAGGTCCACCTCCTCCAGGCTGACTGTGCCCTCCTCCGCCAGACCCACCACCCGGTAACCCTCCTGTTTGAGGGTGTCCAGGGAGCGATTGAGGTTGACCACCCGGGCCACTGGCAGATGCTCCAGGGCCCCGGCGGCCACCTTGGCCACCGAGCCGGTAAGGCCGGCGTTGCGGCGTTGGGGCAGCACCATGCCGTGGGCACCGAGGGCCTCGGCGCTGCGGACGATGGCCCCGAGGTTCTGGGGATCGGTGAGGCCATCGACAGCGATCAGCAGGGGGGCCTCACCGATCAAGCGGCAGCCTTCGATCAGGCTGGTCAGGTCGAGGGTCTCGGCAGCGGCGGGCTGCAGCACGATGCCCTGGTGCACCGCGCCACCGGTGAGCTGGCCCAGGCGCGCCCAGGTCACCTCCTCCACCAGCACGCCGGAGGACTTCGCCTCCCGCAGCAGCTGCAGGAAACGCGGGTTGAAACGCATCTCGGGCGTGCACCACACCCGGTGGATCGGCCGGCCGCTCTCCAGGCTGGCCTGGGTCGTGTGGCGGCCCCAGATCAGGTCACTGGGGGCGGCGGCGGCAAACGCGTCGGCGGCGCCACGGAAATCGACATCGGAGCCGTCGGACTCCGGCCGATCCGGACCACGGCGTCCCTGGAAGGTTCGTGGGGCCTGGTCGGCGTCCCGGAACAGCGCTGGTCCGCGGCGGGCCGGAGCCGACCGCGACGGGATGGGACGGCCGGAGCTCGGTCGTCCGGCCCCACCGCGGCCTGGGACGGGGCGGCCGAAGGAGGGGCGGGCGGGAATGATGCGATCACCTCCGCGCCGTTCGCGGGTCGGACGACCGGCGCCGCCGCCGGAGTTGTCGGGGCGATCGGCACCGGGGCGGCCTTCGTAGGGGCGCCGGCCGTAGGGGTTGCCGGCCGCACGGTCGGGGCCACCCGGCCGCTCGCCAGCGCGCTCGCCACCTCGCTCGCCGCCCCGTTCCCGCTCAAAGGGGGGCTTGTCACGGCCATAGGCCTCGCCGGGGCGACGGGGGCGGGCGGTGCCGGAACCGCGGCTGATGGGGCGGCCACCGGCGCCGGAGCCGAGGCGGCGGGGGGTCCGGTCGGCACCGGAATCAGGGCGACGATCAGGACGCCGGTCGGGGCGGCGATCACCGCGGCGGTCAGGGGAGGGACTCATGGGCTGGCGGAGGGGGGACAGGGTTCGGTCTTCTCGAGATGGTCCAGCAGCTCAGCCAGCCGTCTGGGGTCCTGCAGAAAAAGCCATCCCAGCATCGTCTCAAATCCCGTGGCCTGCCCGTAAGCCCGGGGGGTGCCGCGGCGGGGACCCCGTCCCGCCTGGTTGCGGCCGCGCAGCACGAGGCGGCGCTCCGCCTCACTCAGCAGGGGATCCAGACGCCGCAGGGCTTCCGCCTGGGCTTCCGCCTGCACCTCCGCCACCACGGCCAGGTGCAGGTCGGCCGCCCGCGCCGGCTGCCGGCAGTGGCGCAGGCGCTGGTGCAGTTCCCAGACCGCATCCCCCAACCAGGCCAGCTGGGCGGTGGCCAGGGGCGTGGCTGGTGCCTGGGTGGAGACGGAAGCCAACCAGTGGCCGGGCCCCTCAGGCGGGGGCGAGGCTGCCAAGGGCGGACTCCAGATCGGGTTGCAGGTGCAGAAAAGCCTCCAGGCGCACCAACTTGACAGTCTGGACGACGCGGGCGTTGCCGACCACGAGGAACTGACGGGAGCTCTCGTTGAACAGCTTGGCCAGCTGGACCAGGGCGCCGAGTCCGGAGGAGTCGAGGAAGTCGATGCGGCTGAGGTCAATGACGACCGGGAGGTTGTCCCCCTTGTGCCGGTCGCTGATGAACTCGGTGAACTGCTTGTCGGAATAGGCGTCCAGTTGGCCCGTGAAACTGAACAGCAGGCACTCTTCCCGCCGTTCGCTGCCCCCTCTCAGGGAGACGGTCAGTCGCTGCAGGTCGGTGATGGCCCCAGTCCTCAAAGGTGTTGAACGCGTGGAACTGTAGAGACCCCTATCCCGAATCAGGGAACCGCAACGAAACATGCCGATTCAACGGCGTTCCGCCATCAGCGCCGTGAACCGGGCGAAGTGGTGGTCGGCATCGTGGGGTCCGGGGCTGGCCTCCGGGTGGTACTGGATGCCGAACACCGGCTGGCTGCGCAGGGCCAGGGCGGCCACCGTGTGGTCGTTGAGGTTGTGGTGGGTGATCCGCACCCGCTCGGCCGGCAGGGAGGCCGCCTCAAGGGCGAATCCGTGGTTCTGGCTCGTGATCTCCACCGAGCCGGGTGAGCCGCAGGGGTGGTTGAGGCCCCGGTGGCCGTAGCCGAGCTTGAAGCTGCGGCCACCCAGGGCCAGTCCGAGGATCTGGTGGCCGAGGCAGATGCCGAAGACCGGCAGCTGCGCTTGCTGCAGCAGGTCGCGGGCGAGGGCGATCCCCTCGCGTACCGCCGCCGGATCACCGGGGCCGTTGGAGAGGAACACCCCCTCCGGCTGCAGCGCCAGCACCTGGTCCAGGCTCGAGTCGGCCGGCAGCACGGTGACCTCACAGCCATGGGCCACCAGGCGCTCAAGGATGGCCCGCTTGATGCCGAAATCGATCGCTACCACCCGATAAGGACGGTCGGGACGCGGCTGGAGCCTGGTGTCGAAGCGGGCCGCGCAGGTGCGGCTCCAGGTGTAGGGCTCCTTGGTGCTGACCCTGGCCGCCAGGTTGAGGCCATCCATGGCCGGGGTGGCCAGCACCTGCTGCAGCAGGGTGGCCGGGTCGGTGCCGTCGTTGGCGATGGCACCATTAATGGCGCCCCCCTCGCGCAGGTGGCGCACGAGGGCACGGGTGTCGACACCCCGGAGGCCCACCACCCCCTGACGACTCAGCCAGTGGTCGAGGGTCTCCTCGCAACGCCAGTTGCTGGGCCGGGGGCAGAGCTGGCGGACGATGCAGCCGCGGGCATGGGCATGGTCCGCCTCCAGATCTTCGCCGTTGACGCCGGTGTTGCCGAGCTCCGGGTAGGTGAAGGTGATCAGCTGGCCGGCATAGCTCGGATCGGTGAGCACCTCCTGGTAGCCGGTCATGCCCGTGTTGAAGACCACCTCGCCGCAGACGCTGCCACGGGCCCCGCAGGCCAGGCCCCGCAGCACGGTGCCATCAGCCAGCACGAGCACAGCCGCAGCGTCGTCTGTGGTGCTGCTGGGCGCAGCCGCGTCAGTGGTGCTGCTGGGCGCAGCGGGGGCCTCCTGTGGGGTGGTCAGGGTGGCGTCGGCAGGGAACCCGATCATCCTTCAGACCCCGACAGGGCGGCCCGCAGCGCTTCCAGCCTGGCCCAGGCGCTGCCATCGGCCAGGGCCTGGTGGGCCCGGGCCAGGGCCGTGGCGATCGAGGGCTCCAGCCCCGCCGCCTTGAGCACCAGGGCGGCGTTGAGGGCCACCACATCGGCCTGGGCCCGGGTGCCCCGTCCCTGCAGGACCGACTCCAGAATCAATTGGTTGGCGGCCACATCCCCGCCCCTGAGGGCCTCCAGATCGGCGGGCGCCAGCCCCAGCTCAGCGGGATCGAGCCAGTCGCTGCGCACCACGCCGTCCTCCAGAAGACGCAGCTCACTGGGACCGGACAGGGTGGCCTCATCCAGGCCGCCATGGCCATGAACCACGATCGCGCGCCGCTGACCGAGGCGACGCAGGGCATCGGCCATCGGATCGAGCAGGTCGGGACGGGCCACCCCCAGCACCTGGGCCTCGGGAGTGAGGGGATTGACGAGCGGTCCGAGCAGGTTGAAGACGGTGCGCACGCCGAGGCTGCGGCGCAGGGGGGCCATCCCCACCAGGGCGGGGTGCCAGCCCGGGGCGAACAGGAAGGTCACGCCGGTGCGCGGCAGAGCCTCCACCACCGTCGCCAGGGGGGCCCCCAGGTGCAGTCCCAGGGCCTCGAGCACGTCGGCCGATCCGACGCGGCCACTGGCACTGCGGTTGCCGTGCTTGGCCACATGGGCCCCGCAGGCGGCCGCCGTGAAGGCCACGGCCGTGGAGATGTTGAAGCTGTCGGCACCGGCGCCACCGGTGCCGCAGGTGTCGATCAGCTCCAGCTGGGGCCGCTCCCCCGGCAGGGGACAGGCCTCCCTCAGGACGGCAGCCATCGCGGCCAGTTCCTCGCCGCTGGTGCCCTTGGCCCGCAGGGCCGCCAGCAGAGCACCCGTCAGCACCGGATCAATGGCGCCGGCCAGCCAGCCCCGCATCAAGGACTCGGCCTGGTCGGCCTGAAGGTCCTGGCCACACAGCAGCTGTTCCAGCAGCTGGGGCCAGGCGGGGAAAGCAGGCATCACCGAACGCTGAACCGTCAGCGGCAACTTAAGGGACCCCGGCCACCTGCTGGCCCAGGCCTGGTCAGGCCGCCCTCTGCCCAAAAAAAAGCCCGTGTGCAAAGCACGCGGGCCGGGTGATGGGGACGTTCCCACTATCGCCTGTGCGGAGCCGTTCTGACCAACAGACTGAAAAACGGCACTCCCAGCGTCAGCCCGCGTCGTCGGAGGCGGTGTCAAACCCGGAACCCACCGCTTCGGCCACCGGAGCAGCGCCGGGCCGGAATCCGGCCGCCCAGATGGCCCGGGTGCGGCCGTGGAGCGCCTCGGCGTCCAGACCCCAGAGTTTCAGGATCCGCTCCAGGTCGTCGCGGATGTCGGTGGCGCCAGGAAAGCCCCGATAACGCATCTGCAGCCGGGCCGCATCCACCAGGTGCTCGTCTTGTGGACGCTCCATCGCCAGGAGCCGGTCGACCGTTTCCCGGTCGCTGGCATGGAGGGGATGATTCTGGTCGTCCATGGCCCGGGCGGCCCGTGGGCCCTGGGGAGCGATGCCTAGGTTAGGGGACTCTGATGCCCCTCCCTTCCTGCATGAGCGCCCTGCGGCTGGATCTGATCGGGCGCTATCTCCGACCGCACAGGCGCACGGTGCTGGTGGGGGCCGGTGCCCTGGTGGTGGTGAACCTGCTGGGGGTGGCCATTCCTCTGGTGGTGCGGCAGACGATCAATGCGCTCAAGCCCGGCTTCGTGATGGCGGATGTGCTGGGCGTGGCCGGCCTGATCATCGTGATGGCCACGGTGATGGGAGCCACCCGCCTCTATTCGCGGATGCTCGTGTTCGGGGTGGGCCGGCAGGTGGAGGCGAGCCTGAAGGAGCGCATCTTCGACCACGTGCTCACCCAGGACCCCGGCTGGGTGCAGACCACCGGCAGCGGCGAGGTGATCAGCCGGGCCACCAGTGATGTCGAGAACATCCGGCGCCTGCTGGGCTTCGCCCTGCTCAGCCTGACCAACACGGTGCTGGCCTATGCCCTCACCCTGCCGGCGATGCTGGCGATCGACCCGCTGCTGAGCCTGGCGGCGGTATCGCTCTACCCCGGCATGTTGATGGTGGTGCGTCTGTTCGGCGGCCGCATGATGAAACAGCAGCGCCGCCAGCAGGAGGTGTTGGCCAACCTCAGCGACCTGGTCCAGGAGGACCTCAGCGGCATCGGCGCCATCAAGATCTACGGGCAGGAGGCCACCGAGGAAAAGGCCTTCGCCGACCTCAACAAGGTCTATCTCGATGCCCAGCTTTCCCTGGCCCGCACCCGCAGCACCCTTTTCCCGCTGCTGGAAGGCATCGCCTCCCTCAGCCTGCTGCTGCTGCTGGCGCTGGGCAGCGGCCAGCTGGAAAGCGGGCGGCTCAGCATCGGCGATCTGGTGGCCCTGATCCTGTTCGTGGAGCGGCTGGTCTTCCCGACCGCCCTGCTGGGCTTCACCCTCAACACCTTCCAGACCGGTCAAGTGAGCCTGGAGCGGGTGGAAGCCCTCCTCAACCACCCCCCGGCCATCGTGTCGCCCTCTGATCCGCTGCCCCCTGGGAGGCCGGCCCTTGGGGCCGTCAGGGCCAAGGGGCTCACGGTCCGTTACCCGGGGGCGGAGCGGCCGGCCCTGGAGAACCTCAGCTTCGCGATCCACCCCGGTGAGCTGGTGGCGGTGGTGGGACCGGTGGGTTGCGGCAAGACCACCCTGGCCCGGGCCCTCGGCCGGATGGTGGAGGTGCCTTCCGGCCAGCTGTTCCTCGACGGCGTCGACGTGACCAGGCTGCGACTGAGCGATCTGCGCCGGCAGGTGGCCCTGGTGCCCCAGGAGGGCTACCTGTTCACCGCCAGCCTGGCCGACAACCTGCGCTACGGCGATCCCGAAGCGGGCATGGAGCGGGTGGAGGAGGCCGCCCGCCAGGCCCGGCTGGAGGGGGACATCAAGGGCTTCCCCGATGGCTACCGCACCCTGGTGGGAGAGCGGGGCATCACCCTGAGCGGCGGCCAGCGCCAGCGCACGGCCCTGGGGCGGGCGCTGCTGGTGGAGGCCCCCCTGCTGGTGCTCGACGACGCCCTGGCCAGCGTCGACAACACCACCGCCGCGGGCATCCTGCGCTCAGTGCGCGAGGAGCAGCGGCGCACGGTGCTGATGATCAGCCACCAGCTCTCGGCCGCGGCGGCCTGCGACCGCGTCCTGGTGCTCGAAGCGGGTCACCTCGTCCAGGAGGGCCACCACACCGACTTGCTGCAGCAGGAGGGCACCTACCGCCGCCTCTGGGATCGGGAGGAAGCCGTGCGTCAGTTGCAGACCGCTTGAACCGGCTGGGCCCTTGAGGGCCGGATGGGTCACCTGGTTTCAAACAGATGTTGAGTTACTCGGTCCAGGGACCATGGCTGGGCTTACCTGGAAAGGTCGTGGTTTCATCACCGCCTGCCACGCCGTCCCCATGGCCCCCACCCCGTCACCCCTCAGCCAGCCGCTCAACGTTCGCTGCACCCTGACCTTCGGCGACATCTACGCCCAGGTCCTGATCTGGATGGCCGTGATCTTTGTGAGCCTGGCGGCGGGTCTGGCCCTGATGGGGGCGAGCCGTCCCCTGTTCGCCCTGGTGGGGGTGGGCCTGATCCTGGTGCTGTCGCTGCCGTTTCTGCTGTTTGCCTTCATCACCACCCTGCTGAACCACATCGCCCTGGTGCCGCAACAGGATCATCAGGGCGCTTCCTAGGGTTGGAGTCCTGACGGCAACAACCTTGTTCGGCCTCTTCAACAGCCCCTCGAGCGACAGCAGCAACCCGGCCCCTGACAACGGCGCCACGCTGGCCGCAGGAACCCACGCGGTTCTCGGCACCCCCCTGGCGGCCCCAGTGGTGGCGGGCCAGGCGGAAGCCCAGTTCGGCTGCGGCTGCTTCTGGGGAGCGGAGAAGGGCTTCTGGCGGCTTCCCGGAGTGATCACCACCGCGGTGGGCTACGCCGGTGGCCAGCTCGCCTCCCCCAGCTACGAGCAGGTCTGCAGCGGCCGCAGCGGCCACGCCGAGGTGGTGCGGGTGGTGTGGGACACCGCCCGGATCTCCTTCGCCGATCTGCTCAAGCTCTTCTGGGAGTGCCACGACCCCACCCAGGGCAACCGCCAGGGAAACGATCGGGGCAGCCAGTACCGATCCGCCATCTTCGTGGACGACCCCACGCTGCTGGCCCTCGCCGAAGCCAGCCGCCAGGCGTACCAGGAGGCCCTCGATAGCGCCGGCGCGGGAAGGATCACCACCGAGATCGGCTCCGGCAGACGTTTCCACGTCGCTGAGCCCTACCACCAGCAGTACTTGGCCAAGCCCGGAAGCCGTCCTTACTGCTCCGCCCAGCCCACGGGCCTCAGCCTCGGCACGTATCCCGGTGCCAGCTACCTCCTTCCCGCCTCCGTGTGGGAAAGCTATGACTGGGCCATCCCCCATTGCGTCCTTCGCGGCGACAATGCGCCGATCGCCCTCGTCTGACCGCTACTCCCATGGCCGCCCCACCGCTGCTCGCGCTCGGACTCCTGCCTCTGCTGGCGATGCAGTCCCCCTGGTGGGAGAACTACGACGTTCGGGAACGCTTCCTCTGCGGTGATCGCGTCTCCGTGGTGCTGGAGCGCAACGCCTCCCAGGCCTCGCTGATCGCTGGCCGCTCCCGGTCCACCCTGTTCCGGGAGGAATCGGAGGCTCCGGGCCTTCGCTACCAGAACGAAAGCCTGCGGGTGATCCTGCGCGGCGATGAGCTCACCCTCGAACAGCTGCCCAGTCGTCGGATCTGCGTACGCAGCGAACAGGTATGAAGCCCCTCTCCGATCGGGTGGTGATCGTGGCCCTGATCGCCGCCGTCGGGATCTGTTTTGCCCTGGCCTTCTGGACGGTGCGGCTGAACCCCTCCGGGCAGCCCCCTCTGCAGTGGCGCCAGGGGCCGAGCGTCTCGGTGCCATCGCTGCTTTCGTGAACGACCCCACCGAGGATCTGGATCAGGATCAGCCGAGGCGCCAGCTGCATCCGCTGCCCAAGGGGCTGGTCGAGCTCTATGGCCTGCTGGCGGTGTTGTTCGTGCTGGTGCCGGAGTGGATGGCCGGCAGCGCCCTGAAGGGCTTCAGGGAGGGCCGGGAAGGCTCCGAACTGCCCCTGCCGTCGATGGCCTGGCAGCGGTTGCCTGAGCTGCAGCTGGCCACGATGGGACTGGCGGAGCTGCGGCTGATGGCGCGCCGCGAGCGCCTCTGTGGCTACACGGTCATGGGGCGCCAACGGCTCACGAACCGCCTGATGCGGCGGCTGTCCAGGCGTCGCAGAACCCCAAGGACGCTGTGATAGCTTCATCCCGCCGGGGCGTAGCGCAGCTTGGTAGCGCACCACTTTGGGGTAGTGGGGGTCGTGGGTTCGAATCCCGCCGCTCCGATTCAGCCGGCCCACCAAACGTTCTACTAAGGCGTTGGTCGGTTCCTTTTCTGTCAGCTGATCCCATCAGCTGATTTTTTTTGGCCTGCAGGCCTGGCTGGAGCCTGGGCCAACGTCAGTGGAGTCTGGTGGCGACGTTGAAGCGCACCAGCCAGAGATTGACCCGCCGGCGCAGCCGGGGTGGCACCTCCTGCACCAGCTGAAACAGCTCCTGGGACGCCAGCCGGCGCAGGGCGCGGACGTCGACCCGCCAGAGGGCCTCCGCCTCCCGGATCAGCCGTGCCCAGGTGCGGGCTGTCTGCCAGCGGCGCACGCGGTGCTGCGCGGGTTCAGCGCCATCACCGGAGCTGGTTGGCAGCCGGGTGACCATGACGGCGACGCCGGAAGAACACCCCAAGGGTGGGGAGGCAGCGAGGAAGCGCCCCGTATCCCCGGTTCTGCTTCAACCATCGAAACAAAAACGGAAGATCCGGCGCCGGCCTCAGGCGCTGCGGGCCAGGCCTTCGACAGGCGAAGGCTCAGGCATCAACTGGACGGGAAAGGCCAGTGCCTCTGCCTCCCGCCGGCTGAGACGGCGGCTCCAGGCCTTTGGCACCGCTTCGTTCCAGCGGAAACCAGCTTCCCGGGCGCGGTGACGCTCGGCGTAGGGAAGCTCCGCCCGGTAGAGGCTGCGGGGCTCCAGGGCGGCCTGCAGCAGCGCCTCGAGGTCGGTGCAGCGCTCAAACACCTGGGCCAGGTAGATGCAGTCGGTCAGGGCCCGATGGGCCGCCCAGACCGGCACCCCGTAGGCCAGGGCCAGATCACGGACCGAAGGGGTGCTGCGCAACTGGCGCTCGGACGGCCAGCGGATGTCCTCCATCGAGCAGATCCAGGGGCGATCCAGCACCGGCAAGGGCCCCAGGCCGAACCACTGCCGATCGAAGGCGACGTTGTGGGCGACCAAGGCGTCACAGGCGCCGACCATGGCCCGGAAGCAAGCCAGGGCCTCCTGCCAGGGCTGCTCCAGCCGCGTCACCACGGCAGGGATGCCGTTGATGCCCTCGGCGGCGTTACCGGCGCAGGGCATCAGGAAGGAGACCTGGGTCAGCACGGCCCGCTGGGGCACATGGAACAGAATCGCCCCTACCTCGATGCACTGGCCCTGGAGGGTGGAGAGCCCGGTGGTCTCCGTGTCAAGGATCAACAGGGTCTCGGGAACCCGGGGCAGGGCCTGCGGCGGGCGGCCGGCGCAGACGGGCAGGGAGAGGGGGGCCGGCCGGGAAGGCTCGGCTGGGGCCGGATCCGGAGCTGACACCCGTTTTGGAGCCGGGGTGGCGGGCACCGGGGCCGCCACTCCCAGCAGATCGTTCTGTTGCCAGAGACCGGGTTGCTCCTGCATCGGGCGCCGTCCGCACGCCCCCCATCGTCGCAACCCGGGCAAGGCCTCGCCGGTTTCGCGCTTCCTAGGCTGGAGAGGTCCCGCCGTTTCTCCGCTTTCGTGGCTCCAGCCCTCGCCCCCGGCGACACCGCCCCCCTGATCGCTCTCCACGACCAGGACGGCACGGAACGGCGCAGCGACCAGCTGGACGGCAAAGCCCTGGTGCTGTTCTTCTATCCCAAGGACGACACCCCCGGCTGCACCATGGAGGCCTGCGCCTTTCGGGACAGCTACGCCGACCTGCAGGAGCTCGGGGCCGCGGTGTGGGGGGTCAGCGGCGACGATGCCGCCAGCCACCGGCGCTTCGCCAACCGCCACCGGCTGCCGTTTCCGTTGCTGGTGGATGGCGGCAACCGGCTGCGCAAGGCCTTCGGCGTCCCCAGCGTGCTGGGCCTGCTGCCCGGCAGGGTCACCTACGTCATCGATGGCCAGGGGGTGGTTCGCCACGTCTTCAACAACCTGCTCGATGGCCCGGCCCACCGGCGCGAGGCCCTGGAGGCCCTGCGTGGCCTCCAGGCCTCCTGAGCCGCGCCGCGATCCGTAGGGGGGGAACGAAACCGTGACGCCATGGCGACAGCAGGGGGAGCTCTGGACGCTGGAGCCCACGGGCCGGCCCCGGGGGCTGATCGAATTCATCGGTGGCAGCTACCTGGCCGCCACCCCCCAGCTGAGCTACCGGCGCTTTCTTGAGGCCCTGGCCACCAGGGGCTGGCGGATCCATGCCTGGAGCTACGTGCCCGGCTTCGACCACCAGTCCCAGGCCAACGCCGCCTGGCGGCTGTTCCGCCAGTGGCGAGAACAACAGGCCGGCCAGCCCGAAGCCACCCTGCTGCGGCTGGGCCACAGCCTGGGCTGCAAGCTGCACCTTCTCGCCCCCGATGGCGGCCGCCGCTGCGATGGCCTGGTGGCCCTCAGCTTCAACAACTTCTCGGCCGAGCGATCGATCCCGTTCCTGGCGGAGTTGGGCCAGCAATTCCGCTTCCGCAGCGAATTCAGCCCCTCCCCGGAGGACACCCTGCTCCAGATCGGCCGCAGCTACCGCCAGCCCCGCAATCTGCTGGTGCGCTTCAGCCGCGACAGCATCGACCAGAGCGGCCGGCTGATCGGCGTGCTGCAGTCCAGGACAGGCGATGCCTCCACCCTGCTGGAGCTGCCCGGGGATCACCTCACCCCCGCCAGCGGCGGCCTGCGCAAACAGTTCCTGGGGGACTGGGCCGATGATCCGGCCCGCCAGCGGGGTATGGAGCGGCTGGCCGAGCAGATCAGCACCTGGAGCGGGGCTGCCTGAGGTCGCCCGGACGGACGCGGGGCCTCAGACCCGCAGCTGGTCGAGCACCGAACGGTCCTCCAGGGTGGAGGTGTCGCCGCTCAGCTCCTGCCCCGAGGCCAGGGAGCGCAGGATCCGGCGCATGATCTTGCCGCTGCGGGTCTTGGGCAGGGCATCGGTGAAGCGGATGATGTCGGGCCGGGCAATCGGCCCGATCTCCAGGCCCACATGCCGGCGCAGCTCGGCCTCGAGGGCCGCGTCGCCCTCCACCCCCACATCCAGGGTGACGAAGGCCACGATCCCTTCCCCCTTGAGATCGTCGGGCCGGCCCACCACCGCGGCCTCCGCCACCGACGGATGGCTCACCAGGGCCGATTCGATCTCCATCGTGCCCAGCCGGTGGCCAGAGACGTTGATCACGTCATCGACCCGTCCCATCACCCAGAAATAGCCATCGGCGTCGCGGCGGGCGCCGTCGCCGGCGAAATACAGCCAACTGCCATCGGCGGGCCGGATGTGCTCCCAGTAGCTGCTACGGAAGCGATCCGGGTCCCCGTGCACGGTGCGCATCATGCCGGGCCAGGGCCGCCGCACCGCCAGATAGCCCCCCTGGCCGGTGGGCACACTGTTGCCCTCCAGATCCACCACGTCAGCGACGATGCCGGGCAGGGGCAGGGTGGCCGAGCCGGGCTTGGTGGGGGTGGCCCCGGGCAGGGGGCTGATCATCACCCCACCGGTCTCGGTCTGCCACCAGGTGTCCACCACGGGGCAACGGTCGCCGCCGATCACATCGCGATACCACATCCAGGCCTCCGGATTGATCGGCTCGCCAACGGTGCCGAGGATGCGCAGGCTGGACATGTCGTAGCGGTCGGGCACCGCGCGGCCGTTTTTCATGAAGGCGCGGATGGCCGTAGGGGCGGTGTAGAAGATCGTCACCCGGTGCTTCTCGATCACTTCCCAGAAGGCCCCCGGCTTGGCGGGCCGCGGTGCCCCCTCGTACATGAGGGTGGTGGCGCCGTTGGAGAGGGGCCCATAGACGATGTAGCTGTGGCCGGTGATCCAGCCCACATCGGCGGTGCACCAGTGGATGTCGTCCTCGCGGATGTCGAAGATCCACTGGAAGGTGAGATGGGCCCAGAGGTTGTAGCCGGCGGTGGTATGCACCACCCCCTTGGGCTTGCCGGTGGAACCGGAGGTGTAGAGCACGAAGAGGCGGTCTTCGCTGGCCATGGGCTCGGCCGGGCAATCGGCGCTCTGGCCGTCCACCAGCTCATGCCACCAGACGTCGCGGCCGGCCTCGAAGGCGGTGGCTTCGCCGGTGCGGCGCACCACCAGCACGTGCTCGACGCTGGGGCACCCCTCATCCAGGGCCTGATCCACCGCTGGCTTGAGGGAGACGGCCTTGTCCTTGCGGAAGCCGCCGTCGGCGGTGATCACCAGCTTCACCTGGCCGTCGATCAGGCGGTCGCGCAGGGCCTCGGCGGAGAAGCCACCGAACACCACCGAGTGGGGGGCGCCGATGCGGGCGCAGGCCAGCATGGCGATGGCCGCCTCCGGCACCATCGGCATGTACAGGGCCACCAGATCCCCCTTGCCGACACCGAGGGCCTTGAGGGCATTGGCGGCGCGACAGACCTCGGCGTGCAGCTCGCGGTAGGTGAAGCGGCGCATGTCCCCCGGTTCCCCCTCCCAGATCAGGGCCGTCTTGTCGGCCCGGGGGCCCTCCAGATGGCGATCGAGGCAGTTGTAGGAAAGGTTGGTGGTGCCCCCTTCGAACCAGCGGGCGAAGGGCGGGTTGCTCCAGTCGAGCACCGTGTCGAAGGGCTCGAACCAGTGCAGCTCGCGCCGGGCCGCCTCTCCCCAGAAGCCATCGGGATCGGCCTGGGCCCGCGCCGCCAGCGCTTCGTAGGCCGCCATCGAACCAATGCGAGCCTCGGCGGCCAGCTGGGGCGGCGGATCGAACTGCCGCTGTTCCTGGAGCACCGACTCGATGGTGGGCGAGGAGTCCTGGGTCATGGCAAAGCCTGCCGAACGGGCTGGGGCATGGTGCATTCAACCGCAGACAGGCCACGCTGGAGGGACACGGCTCCCACCCCATGCCCGCCTGGCTGACGATCCTGCTGGTGATGGGCCTGGTGATCGCCGTCCTGACCCCGAGCCGGCAGCAGTTCGCCTGGTTCCTGCGGCTGCGCCGGCCCCGCTGGCTCACCTTTGAGCGCTGGATCCCACTGATCTGGTCGGTCATCTACCTCTGTTTCTACGCTGCGTCCCTGCTGCGCTGGTGGGCCGGTGGGGTGTCGGCACCGTTGGCCATGGTGGGCTTCCTGGTGCTGCTGGTGTTGGTGCAGAGCTACACGCTGCTGATCTGCCGCACCCGGCGGCTCGCCTGGGGAACGGCCGCAGGCCTGGCTGGCTGGCTCTGGGGCCTGGGCCTGGCGTTAGCGCTGCTGCCGATCTCGAGCCCCGCCAGCCTGCTGCTGGTGCCCTTCCTGCTCTGGAGCCCGGTCGGCACCTTCGTGACCTGGCGGATGCAGAAGCTGAACCGATGAGACCCCGCCGGCCCGGAGCGTCCGCCGGGCCGATCAGGGCTGCTCATCGCTGCTTGGCAAGATCGCCCGGCGGCGTTAGCCAGGGGGCGAACCCACGGGAATGGAGCGCAAGGCCATGGAGGAGCAGCCCATCACGCCCCATGCCGGCCCGACACGGGACGCCGAGGGCAACCTCACCTACGTGGGGGACGACGGTCGCCGCTATGTGGTGGGGTTGCCGCCGGACATCGATGAAGACAACGTCGAGCAGGTGATGACCCTGCTGCGGGGCGGCACTGGGCTGTTCCAGCAGATCGAGGCCCTCTGCCACCGCTGGATCGAGGAGGTGAGCGGCAGCGAGCTCGACGAGCGGGCCGCCCTGGTGCTGCTGCTCACTACCCTGGAAACCGCCCTGGAGGACCGTTACCCCGAGACCGATCCGTCCTGATGCAGGCTGGGAGCATGCCCCAGCGACCCGCCGCCTGCCTGTTCGATCTCGACGGTCTGCTGCTGGACACCGAACCCGCCCATGCCAGGGCCTGGCAAACGGTGGCCAGCCGCTTCGGTCGCCCCCTCGATGGGGCCGAGTTGCTGAGCCTGCGGGGCCGGCGGCGCCTCGACTGCGCCAGCCAGGTGCGCCAGTGGATCACGGCCGCGGGAGGCCCGCCGCTGAGCGATCAGGAGCTGCTGGCCGTGCGCCAGCCCATCGCCGAGGCCCTGCTGGTGGGCGCCCCGGCGATGCCCGGTGCCGAAGCCCTGGTGCGACGTTGCCTGGCCCTGGAGATCCCCATGGCCCTGGCCACCAGCAGCGCGCGTGCGGCGGTGGAGATCAAGGTGGCGCCCCACCCCTGGATGGCCCTGATCAGGGAACGGGTCTATGGCGATGACCCGGACCTGGGCGGCGGTAAACCCGCTCCAGATTCCTTCTTACTGGCGGCCCGACGCCTGGGGGTGGCTCCAACGGACTGCTGGGCCTTCGAGGACTCCAGTGCTGGTGTGGCCGCCGCCCTCAGTGCCGGCTGCCGCGTGCACGTCCTTCTGCCGCCAGGGGTGAGTTGCCAGGCCTACCCCGAGGGGGCGGTTTGCCTCCATTCCCTGGAAGAGGTGCGACTGGATCAGTAGAGGCGGCTGAGGACGAACTCCGGCAGGGCGCGCAGGGCGCTGCGGGGCTCTGAAGGCGGCAACCACTCAATTGCCTCGTGGGCTTCACGGGCGAAGCCCTCGGCCAGGGCGCGGGCCCGGCCGATGGCCTCGCAGCCGCGCACCATGGCCAGGGCCTGATCCAGGTCGCCGGCCTCGCAGAATTCCCGCTCGATCAGCCCGGCCAGGGCCGGCCGCTCTTCCAGGGCATAGAGCACGGGGGCCGTGAGGTAGCCCGAGGCGAGGTCGCTGGCGGCGGGCTTGCCGAGTTGCTGGTCGCTGGCGGTGAAATCGAGAATGTCGTCGACCACCTGGAACGCCAGGCCGAGCTGGCGACCAAAGCGGTAGAGAGCGTCGAGGCGTGGTTCGGTTAAGCCCGTGAGCACCCCGGCGGCCCGGGCACTGTTGGCGATAAGGGAGGCCGTCTTGCAGTAGCTCTTCTCGAGGTAGGTCTCGAAGCTCTGGCCCGTGTCGTAACGGAACAGGCCCTGGCGCACCTCGCCATCGGCCAGATCCATGATCACGCGGGACAGCAGCTTCACCACCTCGAGATCGTCGAGATTGGCAAGGTGCCAGCTGGCCTGGGCGAAGAGGAAATCACCGGCCAGCACCGCAACGCGATGGTTGAAGCGGCTGTGCACCGTGGCCACACCACGGCGGGTGGCCGCCTCGTCCACCACGTCGTCGTGGACAAGCGAAGCGGTGTGGATCATCTCGGTGATCTCCGCCAGCCGCCGATGCCGGGAGCTGAGGCCACCATCGGGGGCGATGGCCCGCGACAGCAGCAGCACGATGCCCGGCCGTATGCGCTTTCCACCGGCCGCGAACAGGTGCTCGGCGGCGGCCTGAAGAATCGGATGGCCGGCGCCGATCAGGCTGCGCAGGTCGGCCAGCAGGGCATCGAGGTCGGACTCCACCGGCTGGAGCAACTCTGCAACCGTCGCCACGTCACCTCCACGATGAAGCGATCCTAGGGGCCGTGACTCAATAGGCGCGGGTGGGCGACTGCAGGCTGACGCTGCGCACCGCCGGCCGGCTTCCCAGCCAGGCGGCGGCAGCGGTGGCGAAGGCCTCGGCGGGCCCGGTGACACAGAAACGGGTGCGCTCCAGGGGCGGACGCACCGACTCCACCGCCTGGTCCACTTCGGGGGAATCGCCAAGGCTGGCCAGCAAGGGCCCGAGGCGCTGGGCAGCCGCCAGGGCCGGGTCCACCAGTTGCACGTCGGGGGGGAGCAGGTCGGCCAGCAGGGCCCGCAGCAGCGGGTAGTGGGTGCAGCCCAGCACGATGGTGTCCACCTCCGCCTCCAGCAACGGGGCCAGGTAGGCGGCGGCGGCGGCGCGCAGCTCGGGGGCCTGCAGGTCGCCGGCTTCGATCAGGGGCACGAAGGCGGGGCAACCCATTTCCAGCACCCTGGCCGAGGGTCGGCAGGCCTGGATCGAACGCCGGTAGGCGCCACTGGCGGCGGTGGCCGGGGTGGCCAGGACCCCGACGTGGTCGCTGGTGAGTTCGCTGGCCAGGCTGTCGATCAGGCCCACCACCGGCACCCCGGCTTCGGCCACGGCCACGTCGAGCGCCAGGGCATTGGAGGTGTTGCAGGCCATCACCAGCACCCCCACCCCCTGCAACCGCAGCCAGTGCACCACCTCCGAAGCGATCGCCCGGATCTCTTCGTTCGACCGTTGTCCGTAGGGAACCCGGGCCGTGTCCCCCAGGTAGAGGCAGGGGGAGTGGGGATAGAGGGCATGGACCTGACGCAGCACCGTCAGCCCGCCGAGGCCACTGTCGAACAGACCGACGAGCAGGCTCAAGAGTCCCCCTGGAGATAGTCGAGGATCCCAGCGGTGATGGCCACGGCCATGCGGCGCCGGAAATTGGGATCGGCCAGGCGGGGAGCGTCAATGCGACCGGTGACGAAGCCCATTTCCGCCAGCGCTGCCGGCATCACCGTGCGGCGGATCACGAAGAAGCGGCCCGGCCGGGCGCCGCGGTCGGGGGTCCCCGGCGAGATCGCCATGATCCGGGACTGGATCGCCTGGGCCAGCCGCTGGGAGCTGCCCGACTGGAAATAAAACGTTTCGACCCCATTCACATCGGGGCGGGCCATGCTCAGGGCATTGGCGTGGATGCTGACGAAGACGGCGGCGTTGCTGCTGTTGGCCAGCGACACCCGCGGCGGCAGGTCAACGTCCACGTCCGAGGCGCGGGTCATCAGCACCTGCACCCCCCGGGCCTGGAGCAGCTGGGCCACCTGCAGGCTCACATCCAGGACGACATCGGCTTCCCGCAGTCCACCGATCCCGACGGCGCCCGGGTCAGGGCCCCCGTGGCCAGGGTCGATCACCACCCGAAAGCGGCCCCGGGGCACCACAGGAAGCCCATCGGGGGATAGGGGCCGGCCGGAGGTGGCCCGACCGCTGCCGCTGAAGGCGGGGCGGGTGGCACTCCAGCTGGAGGTTGGCGCGTCCATGTCCCCCTCGCCGACATTGCGGGTGAAGCCACTCAGGGGCAGCCCGGTGAGGCTCAGGCGCCAGCGGTCACGGGCGGTGCCCACCAGCCGCAGCTGGCGTGGATCCAGGCGGGTGCCAGGCCTGAATTCGAGCACCAGCCGGGTGGTGCCGGAATCGGGCCGGCCGATCCTCACTTCCCGCACCAGACCACCGACGGGCACCGAACGGCTGCGCTGGGGGGCGCCCGGTAGATCCACCCAGACCCGGGGCCCGGTGACGCCCGAACCCTCCTCGTAGAAAGCCTGCAGCCGCACCCCCGGGGAGGTGCGCAGTTCCAGCACCCCCTCCCGGCTGAGGCGCCAGGCCGACAGGGCGCTTGCCGCCTGGGCGGGCAAAGAGCCGAGCAACAGGGGCAGGCTCAGTAACCAGGCGAATCGCGCCGCACGCACTCCCATGAACACTCAGAAAAGGGCCGGATGACGGTGCTGCAGGCTCGGCATCTGGGCACGGACCCTGGCCTCATGGGCCATGTCGACCGGGGCCATCGCCAGGCCCGGCTCCACCCCCGCATCGGCCATCACGGTGCCCCACGGGTCAATCACCAGGGCATGGCCATGGGTCTGGCGGCGGCCGTAGTGGAGCCCCGTCTGGGCGGGGGCCAGGACGTAGGCGGTGTTCTCGATGGCCCGGGCCTGGAGCAGCACCTGCCAGTGGTCCTTGCCGGTGTAGGCCGTGAAAGCGGCCGGGATCATCAGCAACTGGGCCCCTGAGCCCGCCAGCTGGCGATACAGCTCGGGGAAGCGCACGTCGTAACAGATCGACAGACCAATGCGACACAGCCCCGGCACGTCGACCACGGGGGGCAGTTCGTGGCCGGGTTGCACCGTGGCGGACTCCCGGTAGGTGATGCCGTCGGGCAGGTCCACGTCGAAGAGGTGGATCTTGTCGTAGCGGGCCAGGAGCTGGCCCTCCCGGCCCACCAGTTCGGCGCGGTTGAAGGTCTGGCCTTCCCCGGCCGGCACCGGGAAGCCGCCGCCCAGCAGGGTCACCTGGTAGCGGCGAGCCATGGTGACCAGAAAGCGGCTGCAGCGCTCGGCCAGAACCGGTGCCAGCTCCAGCCGGCGGGCGTCATCGCCCATGAAGGCGAAGTTCTCGGGCAGGCCGACCAGGTCGGCGCCGCGGCGGGCCGCCAGCTCGATCAGTTCCTCGGCCGCCGCGAAATTGGCCTCCGGATCCGGGGTGCTGGTGAGTTGCAGCGCTGCTGCCAGAAAACTGCTCACCGCCAGACCGCTCCAGGACCGGCGAATCGTAAGGGACCCGCCCAAGAGGGCAAGGCGCGCCTCAACTGGCCCGCAGCACCCCGGGTTCGGCCTGGATCGGCACGATCTCCAGGCTGTCCACGGCGGCGCAGCAGGCAAAGTCGGCGTCGTGGTTGCCCAGGCCGATCAGGCGCTGGCCGTGGCTGGCGCTGCGCAGGCAGGTCTCGGTGTCATGGCGCCACTGCTGCCAGAGGGCGAGGGCCGCCAGCATCTCGTCGTTGGCGCAGCGCACCCCCATGTGGGGCGCCACCGCCAGCTCGATCGCGGCCGAAGCCACGGCCCCCGCCGCCAGGCTGTCTTCGAGGGAATAATCCCCCTCCCAGCCACTGCCCACGATCCACACCCGCAGGGCCTGGCGCTCGATCAGCCGCCTGGCCACGGCGGTGCGATTGGGCAGGCAGGCGGTGAGCAGCAGGGGCACCGCCTGGACCCGGTCGAGGGAACGGGTGCCGTTGGTGGTGCTCAGGAAAATGCGCTTGCTCTCCACCCGCTCCGGCGTGACCGCCAGGGGGGAGTTGCCGAGGTCGTAGCCCTCCACCCGCTTGCCGCCGCGCTCCCCGGCCCGCAGCCGTCGGGCGGCCGGCCAGTCGGCTGCGGCGGCTTCAAGGGCGCCGAGGTCGGCAAAGGCCTGGATCGCCTCGGCCCCGTTCTGCAGCGCCCAGGCGATGGTGGTCGTGGCCCGCAGCACGTCGATGACCACGGCCGCATCGGGACCTCCCTCCTCGGGGGAAAGCAGCGGGGGAACGGCTTCGGAGGTGTGGAAGTAGGAGAGCAGCACGGGACGCGATCGCTACGGGGGTGCGTCACAGTAGGCAGCAGCTCGACAGCGCAGGACAACGGTGGCTGGGGTGGTGGCGGATGGGATCGGACGGGGCAAAGCCCTGGGGCGCCAGCGCAATCTGCGCGATTTCCTGGCGTTGCTGGAGAAACGCGGCCAACTGCGGCGCATCACGGCGCCGGTGGACCCGGATCTGGAACTGGCGGCCATCGCCGATCGGGTGCTGGCCATGGGCGGCCCGGCCCTGCTGTTCGAGAACGTGATCGGCTCCCCCATGCCGGTGGCGGTGAACCTGATGGGCACCGTGGAACGGGTGCTCTGGAGCATGGGCATGGAACGGCCCGAGGAGCTCGAGGCCCTCGGCGAGCGCCTGGCCCTGCTGCAGCAGCCCCGGCCGCCGAAGGGGCTCAAGGAGGTGATGACGTTCGGGGGGGTGTTCTGGGACCTGGTGAAGGCCAGGCCCGACCGCGACCTCACCCCCCCCTGCCACCAGCAGGTGCTGCGGGGCGAAGCGGTGAACCTGGAGCAGCTGCCCCTGCTGCGCCCCTGGCCGGGGGATGCGGGCGGGGTGATCACCCTGGGGCTGGTGATCACCAAGGACCCCGAAACCGGGGTCCCCAACGTCGGCGTCTACCGGCTGCAGCGCCAGTCGGTCAACAGCGCCACCGTGCACTGGCTGAGTGTGCGAGGCGGGGCCCGGCACCTGCGCAAGGCGGCGGCGCTGGGCCGCAAGCTCGAGGTGGCCGTCGCCATCGGGGTGCACCCACTGCTGGTGATGGCGGCGGCGACGCCGATTCCGGTGCAGCTGAGCGAATGGCTGTTCGCCGGCCTCTACGCCGGTGAGGGCGTGCGGCTGGCCCGCTGCAAGACCCTCGATCTGGAGGTGCCGTCCCACAGCGAAGTGGTGCTGGAGGGCACCATCACCCCCGGTGAGGTGCTCCCCGACGGCCCCTGCGGCGACCACATGGGCTTCTACGGCGGCGAGGAGGACTCGCCCCTGGTGCGCTTCCACTGCGTCACCCAGCGCCGTGAGCCGATCTTCCTGACCACCTTCAGCGGCCGCCCGCCGAAGGAGGAGGCGATGCTGGCGATCGCCCTGAACCGGATCTACACGCCGATCCTGCGTCAGCAGATCCCGGAGATCGTCGATTTCTTCCTGCCCATGGAGGGGCTCAGCTACAAGCTGGCGGTGATCGCCATCGACAAGGCCTACCCGGGCCAGGCCAAGCGGGCGGCGATGGCGTTCTGGAGCGCCTTGCCCCAGTTCACCTACACCAAGTTCGTGGTGGTGGTCGACAAGTCGATCGCGATCCGTGATCCGCGCCAGGTGATCTGGGCGATCAGTGCCCAGGTGGATCCCCAGCGTGACCTGTTCGTACTGGAGGACACCCCCTTCGACTCGCTCGACTTCGCCAGCGAGCGGCTCGGACTCGGGGGACGGCTGGCGATTGATGCCACCACCAAGATCGGCCCGGAGAAGCGCCACGACTGGGGCCAGGCCCTAGGCCGGGATGCGGCCCTGGAGGCGCGGGTGGATGGTCGCTGGAGCGAACTCGGCCTTGATGATCTGGGCCAGGGCGAGCCGGACCCCGCCCTGTTCGGCTACACCCTGGAGTACGTGCTGGAGCGCCTCGCCGCTGGCCACTGATGCTGCGCCGCAGCGGCATCTACGCCCTCAAGGCCCTGCTGGAGCTGGCCCTGGATCCACCGCGCTGGCAGTCGGTGAGCGCCCTGGCCCTGGCCCAGGACCTGCCCGCCCCGATGCTGGAGCAGTTGATGCTCAAGCTGCGCCGGGCCGCCCTGGTGGAGTCGCGGCGGGGCCGGCAGGGGGGCTACCGGCTGCGGCGCCTGCCCGCCGACCTGCCCCTGGCGGCGATCCTGGCGGCCGTCGACGCCCCGGCCGCCAGCCTGGTGGCCCCCCGGGAACCCGAGCAGGACCCCCAGCCCAGCGACCGGGTGACCCGGGTGCTCAACCGACGCCTGCTGCAGGCCCTGGAAAGGGAACTAGACCGCCTCACCCTGGAGGACCTGCTCTTCGATCTGCGCAGCGCCCGGGCGGCCTTCAGCGAATCCGGGGGGCTTCTGCTGGGCTGAGGCTGGCGACACCGATGAACATCACCGCCAGGTCCTGGTCAAAGTCCACCTGGAAGCCACCGGTGCGCCAGTAATGGAGCAGCCGGCCCAGGGTGCGCAGCGGACCACGGCCGAACAGATCCATGCCCTGCATCGCGATGGTGCTGAATCCACTGGCCACCAGCCAGCCACGCAGGGAAACGGGCGTCACGAACCGCTCCCAGTCGTGAACACCGGCCGGGATCAGCCGCAGCAACGTCTCCAGCAACCAGATCATGGTGAGCCGGGAGCGGAAGGTGCGATTGATGGTGTCGAAGCAGAAGCGACCTCCGGGGGCCAGAACCCTGGCCATCTCCGCGATCACGGCGTCCGGACGATCGACATGCTCCAGCACATCGACGCAGATCACCACATCGAAGCTTCCGGCCCCAAAGGGAAGCTGCTCCGCCATTCCCACCCGGTAGTCAATCTCCAGACCCGACGCCGCCGCATGGCTCCGGGCCGCTTCAATGCAGGGGCCGGAACGGTCGATGCCGCTCAGGCAGGCCCCCCGACGGGCCAGGAATTCACAGGTGTAGCCACCACCACACCCCACATCCAGAACACGCAGATTTCCCCACTGGGGAACGAATCGATCGAAAAAGAGAAAGCGAAGTGGATTGAGTTGGCTGAGCGGAAAGATGGTGGCGGTTTCATCCCACCAGCAAGCCGCCTGCTGATCGTAGAATGAAAGGTTGTTGCGCAGCAAGTTGATAGCGCCGTCGGTTTCGATCATTATCCCGACCCTCAACGAAGCCGCTCACCTGGGCCGCACCCTCACCCAGCTGGAGATCCTTGATCCGGCTGCCGAAGAGGTGATCGTGGTGGATGGCGGTAGCACCGATGCCACCTTGACCCTGGCCCACATGCACGGTTGCCGTGTGATCCGCTCGCAGCGGAAAGGGAGAGCGGTGCAGATGAACCGGGGAGCGGCGGCGGCCAGCGGGGAAATCCTCTGCTTCTTGCATGCCGACACGCTGGTGCCTTCGGATCTGGTGCAGCTGATGGCCACGACCCTGGCCGACCCGGCCGTCAGCTGCGGTGGCTTCCTTTCCCTGATGCGGGGCGCCCGTCGTACCCGCTGGGGCGTGAGCCTGCACAACGCCCTCAAGACCCATTACGCGGCGCTGCTGTTCCGGCCCCATCGCTACCTCCTGAACGGCTTCCGGGTGCTGTTCGGCGACCAGGTGATGTTCTGCCGCCGGCGCGACTTCGAGCGCTGCGGGGGCTTTGATGACACCCTGCCGATCATGGAGGACGCCGATCTGTGCGAACGGCTCGGCCGGCTGGGCCGCATCCGGCAGCTGAACCGGGTGGTGGAGTCCTCCGACCGCCGGGTGGTGCGCTGGGGGTCCTGGAAGGCCACAGGGATCTATCTGATGATCGGCCTGCTGTGGGGCCTGGGCGTGCCGGCCTCAAAGCTCAAACGCTTTTACGGCGAGATCTGCGATTGAGGCTCAGCCGTTGAGCGCCCAGTCGTAGGGGAGGTAGCTGAGCCTGACGCCAGCCGGCAACGCCAACTCCGGGAGGTAGCGGCCCACGTAGGCGGCGATGGAGGGCGCCACCGCCAGGAAGTCCTGGCGGTACCACTGGAAGATCCGGCTGCCGTGCAGGCGGCCGCTGGCCGAATCAAAGCGCAGCTTCTGTGGATCCTGCAGGAAGCGCAGGGTCTCCTCCTCCAGCTGGGCCTCGAGCCGCTCGGCCCGGTAGGCCTCCGGACGCAGCAGGGGGCAGCCGACAGCGGCGCAGACCAGGGCGAAATGAAGGCGGGGGTCGCCGAATCGAGGGCGAAGAATCTCGTGCTCGATGCGGTTGAGGCTGAGGGGCTGGCCCTGCAGGCTGATCACAGGCCGGGAAAAAAAAGCCAGGAACGCCGGCCAGTTGGGCACCCCTGCGATGGTGGGGCGAATCGAGGCCAGCGGGAAGCGCGCCAGCACCGCCTTGATCACCAAGGCGTTGTAAAGGTTGATCCACAGGGCCATGGCGTCGGCCCTGGAGTTGGGTTCCGGATCAAAGGGGCGCTGGGCCGCCAGCCAGTCCTCCAGTTCGGCCGCGCCCTGGCGCTGCCAGGCCCCGTAGTCCACCCGACCAGCGCCATCGACGTGGCGGCGGAGCAGGCCATCCAAGGCAGCAACGTCAGTCATGGGGCAACCCTTCGGAAGCCATCGTTCCATGCCCCTGCTGGGGACTGGTGATCCGTACCGGGGAGACGACGGCAGGACTTCCTACGCTGACGGGATGGAGCCCGCCCCTTCCCTGCCCGATCCCACCGGCCCGCTGCTGGAGGAGATCCTGGTGCCGCTGCTCCAGGACTACGCCGAGTCCTTCGATCGCGGCCTGCTGCTGCTGGAGCACTGCCCGGAGACGGTGATGGCCGCCGGCGACCAGGCCAACCTGGGCCAGCGGCTTGATGAGGCGCACCGGTCGCTGGCAGCGGCCCGGGCCCTACGAGCCGCTGCCCCCAAGCCGATGGGACTGGCCATGGAGACGATCACCGCCTGGCACCGGCTGGTGGTGGAGGTCTGGGGCCTGTCGTCCAAGCTGCGGGCGATCGGCATCCGACCCTGAACGAAGCGGCCAGGAACCGGTCGCTCCATAGGATCGCTCCACTTGGCGCCACACTGTTGTCCTCTTCCGCGGGCGTCGAAGCGAGCGTGGCCGCCCTGCCGGCGCCCCTGCTGCTGCCGGCCGGCGGCAGCCTGCTGGGGAGTTTGACGGTGCCCGGCGATAAATCCATTTCCCACCGTTCGCTCCTGTTCGGGGCGATCGCCGAAGGGCCCACCCGCATCGAAGGGCTCCTTCCCGCTGAAGACCCCCTCAGCACCGCCGCCTGCCTGCGGGCCATGGGCGTGACGGTCTCGGCGATCAGCGCCGGCCAGCCGGTGATCGTGGAGGGGGTGGGCCTCGACGGGCTGCAAGAGCCTGCCGACGTGCTCGACTGCGGCAACTCCGGCACCACCATGCGCTTGATGCTGGGGTTGCTGGCTGGCCGCGCCGGGCGTCACTTCGTGCTCACCGGAGATGCCTCCCTGCGTTCCAGGCCCATGGGCCGGGTGGGAATTCCCCTGGCTCACATGGGGGCCCAGATCCAGGGGCGCGAGAACGGCAATCTGGCCCCCCTGGCCGTGCAGGGCCAGACCCTCCACGGCGGTGTCATCGGCACGCCGGTGGCGTCGGCCCAGGTGAAGAGCGCCCTGCTGCTGGCCGCCCTGACGGCAAGCGGTCCCACCACCGTGATCGAACCGGCCCCCACCCGCGACCACAGCGAGCGGATGCTGCGGGCCTTCGGCGCCGACCTCGTGGTGGATGGCGACCAGGGCCGCTTCATCACCGTGAAGCCCGGCCCGAGCCTGCGGGGCCAGACGGTGGTGGTCCCCGGCGACATCAGTTCGGCCGCCTTCTGGCTGGTGGCGGCGGCGATCACCCCGGGGGCCGATCTCACAGTTGAAAACGTAGGCCTCAACCCCAGCCGCACCGGCATTCTCGATGTGCTGGCCGAGATGGGCGCCCGCCTCAGCGTGCTCAACGCCCGCGATGTGGCCGGCGAGCCAGTGGGGGATCTGCGCGTGCAGCACGGCCCCCTGCGGGCCTTCCGCATCGAGGAACCGATGATCCCCCGCCTGGTGGATGAGATCCCTGTGCTGGCGGTGGCGGCCTGCTGCGCCGAGGGGGTGAGCCGCATCAGCGGCGCCGCCGAGCTGCGGGTGAAGGAGACCGATCGGCTGGCGGTGATGGCCCGCCAGCTGACGGCCATGGGGGCCAGGCTCGAGGAGCACGCCGATGGCCTCAGCATCGAAGGCCCCACCCCGTTGCACGGAGCAGAGGTGGACAGCGAAACCGATCACCGGGTGGCGATGAGCCTGGCGGTGGCCTCCCTGGTGGCCCGCGGCGACACCCGCCTGGGGCGGGCGGAGGCGGCCGCCGTCTCCTACCCCGGCTTCTGGGAGGACCTGGCCCGCCTGCGCCACTGAGCCGGCTGTTGCTTAGGGCCACGGAGAGCGATCAACGCACTGGGCTGCTCCTTAGGGCACCGGTAGATTCCGGCGCAGACACCCCGCCGCCGCCGATGCTCGCCGTTGCCGTCCTGGCCGCCGGGAAAGGGACCCGCATGAAGAGTGCCCTGCCGAAGGTGCTCCAGCCCCTGGCCGGCGCCACCCTGGTGGAACGGGTGCTGGGCAGCTGTCACCGGCTCGCCCCCGACCGCCAGCTGCTGGTGGTCGGCCACCAGGCCGAGCGGGTGGAGCGCACCCTGGCTGGCGTGGAGGGGCTGGAATGCGTCCTGCAGCAGCCCCAGAACGGCACCGGCCACGCGGTGCAGCAACTGCTCCAACCCCTGGCGGGCTTCGAGGGCGAGCTGCTGGTGCTCAACGGTGATGTGCCCCTGCTGCGACCGGAAACCTTGGAGCAGCTGCTGGCCCGCCATCGCGCCAGTGGCGCCGCGGTGACCCTGCTCACCGCCCGGCTGGCCGACCCCAGCGGCTACGGCCGCGTCTTCGCCGATGGGGCGGGACAGGTGAGCGGCATCGTGGAGCACCGCGACTGCACGGCCGAGCAGCTCGGCAACACACTCACCAATGCGGGGATCTACTGCTTCGACTGGGCCCGCCTTGCCGCCGTGCTGCCCAGCCTGAGCAGCGACAACGACCAGGGCGAGCTCTACCTCACCGACACCGTGGCCCTGTTGCGGCCGGCCATGCACCTGGCGGTGGACGACCCCAACGAGGTGGCCGGCATCAACGACCGCCAGCAGCTGGCCCACTGCGAGGCGGTGCTGCAGGAGCGGCTGCGGCGCCACTGGATGGCGGAGGGGGTGAGCTTCACCGATCCCACCAGCTGCACCCTCAGCGAGCACACCCGTTTCGGCCGCGACGTGCTTGTGGAGCCCCAGTGCCATTTCCGCGGGGTCACCAGCATCGGCGAGGGCTGCCGTATCGGCCCCGGCTGCCTGATCGAGAACAGCCACCTAGCCGCCGACGTGGAGGTGCTCCATTCGGTGCTGCGCGACAGCCACGTGGAACCCGGCTGCGTCATCGGGCCGTTCGCCCAGCTGCGGGCCGGAACCCACCTGGCCGCCGGCTGCCGCATCGGCAATTTCGTGGAAGTCAAGAACAGCCAGCTGGGGGAGGGCTGCAAGGCCAACCACCTCAGCTACCTGGGTGATGCCGATCTTGGCGCTGATGTGAACATCGGCGCCGGCACGGTGACCGCCAACTTCGACGGGGTGCGCAAGCACCGCACCGTGATCGGCGGCGGCAGCAAGACCGGTGCCAATTCGGTGCTGGTGGCGCCGATCACCCTCGGGGCCGGAGTCACGGTGGGGGCCGGCTCCACCCTCACCAAGGACGTGCCCGCCGGGGCCCTGGCCCTGGGCCGGGCCCGCCAGCTGGTGAAGGAGAACTGGAAGGCCGCCAGCCCCCGGCAGCAGCAGGGGGTGGCGGGGTGATTCCCGGATTCCTGCCCTAATCTCAGCCCAGGATCTCATTGGACCCATGGCCGTCAACCCCGTCATCTGGTTCGAGCTCTACGTCGACGACATGGCCCGGACCCGGGCCTTCTACGAAACCGTGTTTGAGGTGAGCCTGGAATCCATGGGCGAGGCGGACATGGAGTATTTCGCCTTCCCGATGCAGGACGACCAGGTGGGGGCCGGAGGCGCCCTGGCGAAGATGGAGGGCATGGCCCCGGGGGGAGGCGGCACCCTGATCTATTTCCACTGCGACGATTGCGCCGTGGAAGAAAGCCGGGTGGCGGCCGCCGGCGGCACGGTGCTCAAAGCCAAGATGTCGATCGGCGCCTACGGCTTCATGAGCCTGGTGCTCGACAGCGAAGGCAACAGCATCGGGCTGCACTCGCAGGCGTGAGCCTCAGCCGCCCCGACGCCAGGTATGAAACCGTTCCAGTAGGGCCAGGGTGCGCTGGGGGGCATGGGCTTTCTTCCAGGCACCGGCGGCGTACTTGTTGGCTTCCGCCAGGGTGGGATAGGCGTGGATCGCCCCCATCACCTTGCCCAGGCCCAGGTTCCATTGCATCGCCAGCACGAATTCAGCCAGCAGCTCCCCGGCCTGCTCCGCCACGATCGTGACGCCCAGAATCCTGTCCTTGCCAGGCACAGTGAGCACCTTGACGAAGCCGGTTTCGGCCGATTCGACGATGGCCCGATCCAGCTCGGCCAGGGCAAAGCGGGTGACCTCGAAGGCCACCCCCTGCTCCATTGCCTCGGATTCGTTCAGCCCCACCCGGGCCACCTCCGGGTCGGTGAAGGTGGTGCGCGGAATGACGCGGCCATCGACGGCGAAGCGCACCGGATCAAACAGACCGTTGACGGCCGCGTACCAGGCCTGATGGGCGGCCGTGTGGGTGAACTGCCAGGGGCCGGCCGCATCCCCGGCGGCATAGATGTTGGGGTAGAGGGTCTGAAGATGGGGGCTGGTGTCGATGGTGCGGCCGGTGGGGATGCCCAGGGCCTGCAGACCATGGCCCTCCAACCGGGCCTGGCGGCCCACGGCACAGAGCAGCTCGTCGGCCTCGACGCAGGTGCCGCCACCGCAATCCTGGAAGTGAACCTGCACGCCGCCCTCGGCCGTGGGCTCGACGCGCTCCACGCGGCATCCGGTGTGCACCCGCACGCCGTCGCGCTCCAGCACCTCGCGCAGCAGCGCCCCCACCTCGGGATCTTCCCGCGGCAGGAGCCGGGCGTTGCGCTGCAGCAAGGTCACGGGCAGGCCCAGCTGGGCCAGGGCCTGGGCCAATTCGCAGCCGATCGGCCCGCCGCCCAGCACCACCAGGCTGGGCCGGGGGGAGCGGTGCTCGGCCAGCGCGTCCCAGAGGGTCTCGCTGGTAAGCGCACGCACCGTGTCGATGCCGGCCAGCGCAGGGATCACCGGGGCGGCCCCGGTGGCCAGAACGATGGCGCGGGCCGACAGCACGGTTTCGGTGCCATCAGCGGCGGTGATCGCCACCTGCCAGGGGCTCACCAGACGGGCCTGGCCGAGGCGCACATCCACGCCCAGGGCGGTGTAGCGCTCGACGCTGTCGTGGGGGGCAATGGCCGCCACCTTCTGCCGCACCCTCTCCAGCACCCGGCGCAGATCCACCTGGAGCTCCTGGGGGCTGAGGCCATAGCGGTCGGCATGGCGTAGGCGCGCGGCGAGGCGGGCGCTGCTGATCAGGGCCTTACTGGGCACACAGCCGGTGTTGAGGCAGTCCCCGCCCATGCGGGCCCGCTCGATCAGGGTCACCTTCGCCCGCACGGTGGCGGCGATGTAGGCGGTGACCAGGCCGGCCGCGCCGGCGCCGATCACGATCAGGTTGCGATCAAAAACACGGGGCCGGCTCCAGGGGCGGTAGAGCCGCCAGAGCCGCCAGCGGCCCAGCAGCAGCTTGACGATCCAGGGCAGCAGGCCCAACAGGGCGAAGGAACCGAGCAGGGCCGGCGAGAGGAGACCCGTCAGGCTCGTGAGCTGGCCCAGCTGGGTGCCGGCATTCACGTACACCAGGGTGGCCGGCAGCATGCCCAGCTGGGAAACGAAGGCAAAGGGCAGCAGCCGCATGGGGGTGAGTCCCATCAGCAGATTCACCAGAACGAACGGAACCACCGGCACCAGCCGCAGACTGAGCAAGTAGCTGGCACCGTCACTCCGGACACCCGCCTCGATCGGCCCCAGACGGGAGCCGAAGCGGCGGCGCACGGGCTCCCGCAACAGGGTGCGGGCCAGCAGGCAGGCCGCCGTGGCGCCGAGGGTGGAGCCGAGCGACACCAGCAGCGTGCCCTGGAGCAGGCCGAAGACGGCGCCCCCCGCCAGGGTGAGCACGGTGGCGCCCGGCAGGGAGAGGCCCGTGACCAGCACGTACACCAGCAGATACCCGGCAGCGGTGGCCAGCGGGGCCGCCTGGCGCCAGGCCACGAGCTGGCTACGGGAGGCCTGCAGCGCAGCGAGATCCAGCTGGCGATACCAGCCCTGGCTGAAAAACAGGGTCACCCCAACCACCAACAGGGCGATCAACAGGAGGCGTGTCACGGGTGCGCCGGGGGGGGCCGCCTGGGCTGGGGAGCTCATGGCTGGCTCCCCTGGGGCACGATCGGCGGTGGACGCTGGATCACCGGTGCCGCGGCCGCGAGGATCTCGCCGCGGTCGCCGCTCATGGGCGGGACGATGCGCTCGCCGTTGATCAGCCGCTTGGTGCGTTTGGCCGTTTCCCCGGTGGCGACGACATGACGCTCCCAACCTTCGGTGTAAAGGGCCCCCCAGGGACCCAGATCGAGGATGGTGGTGTACCAATCGATCCGCAGCGGCAACAGCGGCAGGCCCAGCAGATCGCAGACCGCGTTGTGCCCGGCAAACCGGCCCATGGGCCGGCCGTGCTGACAGGACATGACCGAGGTGTGGCCATCACCCAGCGCCAGATTGGCGCTGTCGCCTGCGGCGAACACATCCCTGAGCCCCTCGACCCGCAGGAAGGCATCGACCGGAAGGCGACCGAGGCCATCGGTGGCCACCCCACAGCCAGCGGTGAGCGGGCTGGCCCGCATTCCGGCACACCAGACCACCGTTGACGAGGCCAGGACCTCACCGGAATCGAAGCGGATCGAGGAGCCATCGAGGCCGTCCACCCGCACGCCGAGGGACACCTCCACCCCGAGGGCCGCCAGGGCCTGCTCAATCACCGGCCGCGCCGCATCACCCATGTCGGAGCCCACTGTGGGGTTGTGATCCACCAGGACAACCCGCAGCGGCTGGGCCAGGCCGGCGCGCTCCTGAACGGCCCGCAGCCGTGCCGGCAGCTCGCAGGCGGCCTCAATCCCGGTCAGACCGGCCCCCACCACCACGGCCGTGAACTGGCCGGGTGCTTCGGGGTGCTGCGCCAAGGCCTCCAGGTGCTGCGCGAGCCGGAAGGCGCCGCCATAGGTGTCGACATCGAAGCCGTGCTCTGCCAGGCCCGGGACCTTGGGCCGCAGCAGCTGGCTGCCCAGGGCGAAGACCAGCCGGTCATAGGCAAGGATCTGGGGGCCAGACTCCGCCAGCACCGTGACGGTCCGGGCGGCCAGATCGATGGGGCCGACCTCCCCCACCAGCCAGCGGACACCGGCGGGAGCCAGCACCGCCGCCAGGGGGACCCTGAGTGGTGTGAGGTCGGGCTCGTAATTGCGCACACGAATGCCATGGAAAGCGTCGCGGTTGATGAGCAACACTTCGATGCTGTCCTGGCCGATGCCCAGCTGGTCCAGCTGCCGGGCAGCCGAAAGGGCACTCCAGAGTCCGGCGAAGCCACCGCCCACGATCAGAATTCGCTGGGCTGCCATCACGTGTCTCCGGCAAAGGACGAAGGACTCACTGGAAATGGATCAGCCCGTTTAATACTAACTGAGGCTGCACAGATTCGTGTGGATCCCGACAATTCGAGCCAGGTCGCTGGGGATGGACGAACAGAAACGCTTTAGCCTTGATCCAAGCGGCCTGAAAGTGTTACGAAGCCCCTCAATCGTCCTCTGAACACGGGATAGACGTCACTTGTGGAGCAACAGCACAAGCAGCCCGATCAGCCGCTCTGCCCACGCTCTTCCAGGACCCCGATGAACCTGACGATTCAGTCTGGGCGCCAGGTCAGGCTCCTGGGACGGCCGGCCAGCCAAGGGCGATGGCTCCTGATTCCCCTGGGCATGGTGATCCTGCTCTGTCTGGGCAGTGTGTAGTCCTGGAGCCTCTTCAGAACCCCATTGGAGCAGGCGCTGGGGATGGGCGCGACGCAAAGCCTGATGCCGTTCACTGTCGTGCTGGTGTTCTAAGCGGCGCTGAAGCCCTTGACTGGCTTTTATCTGTCCCGCCTCGGAATCCGCCTGACGACAGCGGTCGGCGGCATCATCGTTGGCCTGGGCTACATTCTTTCAAGCTTTGCCACCCAGGTGGGAGAGCTTGTTGTCAGCTACGGAATCATTGGAGGGCCAGGGATTGGCATTGTCTATGGGGTTCCGATTCTGGTGGTCTCCGGATGGTTTCCTGATAAGAAAGGGTTGGCCGTTGGACTGACGATCATTGGCTTTGGGCTCTCCCCACTGATCACCGCCCCCCTCGCCAACCACCTCATCGAGGCCTATACGGTGAGGCCCACCCTGCGCCTTCTTGGCAGCGCCATGATGGTGATCATCGTGGCCCTGTCCTTCACCATGAAGCTGCCACCCAAGACAAGACCTGGCAACCCCAGCCAGTCCTTGCCCAGCCGGCGGTCGCTTCAGCTCCCCATCATCCGACAAGCCTCTTCAGGAACAGATCCTTCTATGGCCTATGGATCTGCTACGTCATTGGTACGCTCGTAGGGTTGAGTGCGATCGGCATTCATCCAGCCGTGGCGGCCACCAGCGGACTGAAGATCCCACCCCTCAGCCGCCAGTGGCCCCCAGCCCCGAGTGCCGGATCAGGGCCTCCGGGCTGGGGGCCCGGCCCCGGAAGGTTTCAAACACCTCGCCGGGGTGGCGGCTGCCGCCGAGGCTGAGCACCGTCTCGCGGAAGCGGCGGCCGGTGGCCTGGATCGCCGCCTCATTCTCCAGGCCCACCTCTTCGAAGGCGCTGAAGGCATCGGCGCTGAGCACCTCGGCCCACTTGTAGGAGTAGTAGCCGGCGGAATAGCCGCCGGCAAAGATGTGGCCGAAGGAGCAGAGAAAGGCATCTTCTTCGATCGGCTCCAGCACGGTGGTGGTGGCGGCGATCTCGCGGCGCAGCTGTTCCGGCGTCTGGCCGCATTCCGGGGTCCACTGGCTATGGAGGCGCAGGTCGGTGAGGGCGAAGTGCACCTGGCGCAGGGTGGCGGCACCGCCCATGAAGGTGCGGGCGGCCCGGAGCTTGGCGAACTCCGCCTCCGGCAACGGTTCACCGCTCTGCCAGTGGCGGGCCATGCCCATCAAGGTGGCGTGGTCGTAGCACCAGTTCTCCATGAACTGGCTTGGCAGCTCCACCGCATCCCATTCCACGTTGTTGATGCCGGCCGCCTGGGGACGCTCCACCGTGGTGAGCATGTGCTGGAGGCCGTGGCCGAATTCGTGGAACAGGGTCTCCACCTCCTCGAAAGTCATCAGGCTGGGGGTGTCACCCACCGGTGGGCTCTGGTTGCAGACCAGGTAGGCCACGGGCAGGACGGGCGCGCCCGTCCCGTCCACGGAGCGCGCCAGGCACTCATCCATCCAGGCGCCACCGCGCTTGCTGCCCGGCCGGCTGTAGGGGTCCAGATAGAAGGCCGCCAGGGGCTGGCCGCTGCTGGCGTCATCGACGCGGAAGAAACGCACATCCGGATGCCAGACGGGCGCCTCGCCATCGGCGGGGTGGATGTGGAGGCCGAACAGGCGGTCGCAGAGGCCGAACAGGCCCTCAAGCACCCGGGGCAGGGGGAACCAGGGCCGCAGGGCCTCGCTGTCGAGATCGAACGCCTCCTGGCGCCGCACTTCCGCCCAGAAGCTGACGTCCCAGGGCTTGAGATCCGCCGCCTCGGCCGCCCCCTCCCGAGCCGCACAGGCGCGCAACGCCTCCAGTTCCAGCAGGGCCACCGGGTAGGCGGCGGTGCGCAGGTCCTCCAGCAGGGCCTCCACCTCGGCCACCGAACCGGCCATCTTCGAAGCCAGGCTCACCTCGGCCCAGGAGCCATGGCCGAGCTGGTGGGCCTGCTCACGGCGCAGGCTGAGAATCCGCTCGATCGCGGGCCAGTTGCCATCGGATTCGCCCGAGGCGCGGCTGACGTGGGCCTTGTAGGCAATCTCCCGCAGGTCTCGGCGGCGGCTGTACTTCAGGAACGGGCCGAAGCGGGGCATGTCGAGCCCGAGCAGCCAGGGCCCCGCAGCGGCCGTGGCCTGGCCATCGCCGGCATCGCGGGCGGCCTGGGCCAGCTGCTCCCTGAGGCTCTCGGGCAGGCCCAGCACCTCGGCGGGATCCGTGAGCCTGAGGGTCCAGCTGTTGGTGGCATCCAGCACCCGGTTGCCGAAGCCGGTGGCCAGCTCCGCCAGCGCCTGGCTGGCAGCGTTGAAGGCCTCCTGGGCGGCGCCCTCCAGGCCGACGCCCCTCAGCTCCATGTCCCGCAGTTCCGCCGTGAGGATGCGCTCCTGGGTGGCATCCAGCCCCCCCTGGCCCTGGAGGCGGCGCAGGGCCTCGTAGAGCACCCGGCTCTGGCCGGCACGGTTGCCGAAGGCCACCACCGCCGCCTGCTGGCTGGCGTGGGCCTCCCGCAGTTCAGTGCTATTGCAAACGCCGTTGAGGTGGCTCACCACCCCCCAGCTCCAGCGCAGCCGTTCGCCCAGGCGGTGCAGGGGATCCATCACTTCGGCCCAGCTGAGGGGTCTTGCGGCCGCCGCCGCCTCAGTCAGATCCGCCTCGACCCGATCCAGCTCCGCCCCAAGGCCAGTCAGTAGCTCGGGGATGTGGGCCCGCACCTGATCCGGGGTGATGGCCTCGAAGTGGGGCAGTCCCTCTCCGGCCAGCAGGGCAGGGGGGCTCTGGAGGGTGCTGGTCATCGCCGGGCGGCCGCTGCGGTGGAAGATCCCATTTCAGCCCACCCCGGCGCAGGGGTGCGGGTCAGCCGAGGGCGGCCAACCGTCCCATGGCCACGGCCCCCTGGCTGGCCAGCTCGGCGGCCAGACCATTGGTGCTGGCCTCATAAAGGTCGATCGCCACCCGCGGCCAGAAACCGATCACCAGGGTGGGCACCAGCAGGCTGAGGCCGATCAGCAGCTCCCGGGGCTTCATATCGCCCACCACCGCCAGGGCCGGAATCCGGGGACCGAAGAAGACCCGCCTGCACAAGGAGAGCAGGTACACAGGGGTGAGCACCAGGCCGATGGCAGCCAGGACGATGGCGATGACGCGGAAGCCGACCGTGAAGCCCTCGTAGGAGGTGACCCCAAGAAACACGGTGATCTCGCTGATGAAGCCACTCATCCCCGGCAGGGCCAGGGAGGCCAGGGAGCTGGCCAGGAAGAAGGCGAAGGTGATCGGCAGCACCTTGGCCAGACCACCCATGTTGGGGATCGAAAGGGTCTCGGTGCGCTCGTAAAAGACGCCGGTGACAAAGAACATCGCCGCGGCGATCAGCCCATGGCTGATCATCTGCAGCATGGCGCCGCTCATGCCGAGGGCATCAATGGCGCCGATCCCCAGAAGCACGAAGCCCATGTGGCTCACCGAACTGCAGGCAATGCGGCGCTTGACGTTGTCCTGGGCGAAGGCGTTGAGGGCGCCGTAGATGATGTTGATGATCCCCAGCACGATAAGGGCCGGCGCCAGCCTCAGGTGCACCTCGGGGAGCATCTGCACGTTGAAGCGCAGCAGGGCATAGCCGCCCATCTTGAGCAGCACCCCCGCCAGCAGCATCGACACCGGCGCGTTGGCTTCGCCATGGGCGTCAGGCAACCAGGTGTGCAACGGGAACATCGGTAACTTCACGCCGAAGCCCACCAGGAAACCCAGATAACAGAGCAGGCCGAAGGTGCCGCCCGGGGAGCGGGCCGCCAGCTCGCTGAGGTTGAGGGTGAAGCTGTCGCCGGAGAGGGCCAGGGCCAGGCCGCTGATCAGGATCAGCAGGGAGGCCGTGGCCGTGTAGAGGATGAACTTGGTGGCGGCGTACTGGCGTTGCTTGCCGCCCCAGATGGCGATCAACAGATACACCGGCACCAGTTCGAGCTCCCAGGCCAGGAAGAACAACAGGAAATCCTGGGAGAGGAACACCAGGCTCTGGGCCGTGGCCTGAACCAGGAGCAGGCCGAAATAGAGGCGTGTCTTGAGGCGGATGTTCCAGCTGGCCGCCACCGAGAGCAGGGTGACCAGCCCGCTGAGGACCACCAGGGGGGCCGAGAGCCCATCGGCGGCCAGGGACCATTCCAGGCCGAGGGCCGGCACCCAGGACACCCGTTCCACCAGCTGAAGCTCGCTGAGACCGCCATCGAAATGACGGGCGAACACCCACAGGATCAGGGCGAAATCCACGCCAAGCACCCCGAGGGCCACGGTGCGGGGCAGGCGGGGGTCGCTGCCGTCGCCAGGCAGCAGGGGCATCACCAGGGCTGCCGTGGCCGGCAGCAGCACGATGAGGCTGAGCCAGGGAAATCCGGCACCTTCAGAGAGTCCGGCGGGAAACGTAGAGGACGCGAGCGAAAGCGGCAGGCTGGCGTCCATCACTGTGCGGTGCTCCAGGCAGGAAGTATGACGGGGGACTCGACCTCAGTGGCAGGCCTCCCTTGGGCGCAGAGCTTATCAACTGGGTAGTTGTACCCATTGGAGCGCTCTTCTAGTCGGCAGCGATGACCTGTGGGCGGCTGGCCTCGACCAGGGGTGCCCAGGTGCTGCCGCCCTCCTGGAGTCCGAGCACGGCGCTGTGGCTGCTCACCCCCTCCCCCTGCCAGGCGCCGGTCATGGCCTGCCCCACCGCCTCGGCCCGATCGGCAGGAGCCAGGGCCAGCAGGCTGGGGCCGGCGCCGCTGATCACGCAGCCCCAGGCCCCGGTCTCCAGGGCCGCCTCCCGCACGGCCCGGCCCCCCTGGATCAGCCCCCAGCGATAGGGCTCGTGAATGCGGTCGTGCATGCCATCGGCGATCAGGTCACCATTGCCGGTGCGCAGCCCCTGCAGCAGCAGGGTGAGGGCCCCCAGATTCATCACCGCATCGCTGATCGGGATGCTGCGCGGCATGGCGCGGCGGGCCTCGCTGGTGCTCAGCCGGATCGTGGGAATCGCCACCACCGCCTTCACCAGCGGGTTCCATTCGCAGCGCACCACCCGCCAGCGGTGGGAGGCGGCCCGCGCCGTCAGGCACAGGCCCCCCAGCAGGGACGGGACCACGTTGTCGGGATGGCCTTCGATGTCGATGGCCAGCTCCAGCAGCTTTTCCCGGCTGAGTGGTTCCCCCATCAGGGCATTGGCGCCGATCAGACCCGCCACGATGGCGGTGGCGCTGCTGCCCAGACCCCGGGCGGGGGGAACCGCCAGCTGCACCCGCGCCTCCAGGGCCACCGCCTCCAGCCCCACCTCGCGCCAGACCCGCTGGGCGGAGCGGTAGACGAGGTTGTCGGGGCCGCCGCGCAGATGGGCCCCCTCCGGGCCCTCGATGATCAGCTCGAAGCGCTCACCGCCCCCCTCGATCACGCGCAGCTCGAAGCGGTTGCCGAGGGCCAGGGCGGCGCCGAGGCAATCGAATCCTGGGCCGATGTTGGCGGTGGTGGCCGGAACCTCCACTACCACCCCCTGGCCAATCTGGGGCTGAACCATACGTGACCTGTCGTTGGGCTCAGTGTTGCAGCCGACCCTGTGGTGTGCTGGCCTCAGCCCAGCAGCATCCGGGCGCGGCAGGCGGCGCTGAAGCTCCCCACCGCCGGATCCACCACGGCGGTGATTGGCACGGGCTCCAGGGTGGAGCGCAGGCGCCCCTTGTTCAGAAAGGGCTCCAGGAAGGTGCTCGAGCGCAGGCCGTCGAGCAGCTTGGCGGCCGTGCCGCCGGCCAGCCAGACCCCGCCCCGGCTCAGGGCGGCCAGGGCCAGATCGCCGCAGACGCTGCCGTAGGCTCCGAGCCACAGGTCCAGGGCGTCGGCCGCCAGACGGTCGCCGGCGGCGGCGGCCATCGCCACCTCGGCGGGTAGGTCGGACTGGGCAGGCCCATCATCGGCCGCGCTCCAGAGCCGGGCGTGCGCGCTGAGGGGATGGTCGCCATCGGGGTGGCGGCAACGCAGGAGCCAACGGGCCACATGGCCCAGGCCGGTGCCACTGACCACCCGCTCGATCGAGACCCGCGCGAGGGACAGATCGGCTTGGAGCCACTGCTTCAGCTCCCATTCCTGCTGGCTGCGGGGGGCGAATTCCCCGTGGGCCGCTTCGCTGGGGATGGCCCGCAGACCAGTGGCGCTGGGCAGGCCCATGGCCACCCCAAGGCCGGTGCCGGCCCCCAGCACCAGCAGCGGCGCCTGCGGGTCGCGGCGACCATCACGCACCGGCGCCACCTGGCCAGGCTGGAGATGGGGCAGGCCGTAGATCAGCACGGCGAAGTCGTTGACCAGCTCCACCGCCGGCAGACCGCACCCGCGGGCCAGGGCCTCGGCATCGAGCCGCCAGGGGAGGTTGGTGAGCTGGGCCTGCCCCCCCTGCACCGGTCCGGCCACGGCAAAACAGGCGGCCGCCGGTGGCGTTTCGGCCACCGCTCCGGCGCCGGCCAGGAAGTGGCGCACCATCGGGGCCAGGTCGTCCCAGGCCGCCGAGACGAACCGCTCCTCCAGCAGCAGCTCGAGCCGGTCCGCGCCCGAGTGCCAGAGGCTCAGCAGGGTCTTGGTACCGCCGATGTCGCCCGCCAGCAGGAGGCTCATGCCAGGGCCAGGGTGGCCAGCCGGCTGGCATTCGCGGCCGAAGCGGCGGACACCAGGGCCTCAGCCTCGACGCTGCCCAGATCCCCCTGGCGGCGACTGCGCAGGCTGACGCTGCGGGTTTCGGCTTCCCGGGCACCAATCACCCCCAGCACGGGGATCTTCATCTGCTCGCCGTTGCGGATCAGCTTGCCGAGCCGATCGCCGCTGTGGTCGATGCCGGCGCGGATGCCGGCGGCCACCAGCTGACCCTTGAGCTCTTCGGCCCAGGGGAGGGCGTCGTCGGTGACCGGCAGCAGCCGCACCTGCTCGGGGGCGAGCCAGAAGGGGAAATCACCGGCGTAGTTCTCCACCATCACGCCGAAGAAACGCTCCAGGGAGCCGAAGATGGCGCGGTGGATCATGATCGGCCGCGAGCGGCTGCCATCGGCCGCCACGTAGTGGAGATCGAAGCGCTCCGGCAGGTTGAAGTCGAGCTGGATGGTCGAGCACTGCCACATCCGGCCGATGGCGTCCTCGATCTTGAGATCGATCTTGGGGCCATAGAAGGCGCCGCCCCCCTCGTCCACCTTGTAGGCCCAGCCCTTGCGCTCCAGGGCCTCGACCAGGCCGGCGGTGGCCAGCTCCCAGACGGCGTCCTCGCCGATCGACTTCTCCGGACGGGTGGAGAGATGGATCTCGTAGCTGCGGAAGTCGAAGGTGGAGAGGATGCGCTCGGTGAGGTTGAGAACCCGCAGGATCTCATCGGAGATCTGCTCCGGCAGGCAGAACACGTGGGCGTCGTCCTGGGTGAAGCCGCGCACCCGCATCAACCCATGCATCACCCCTGGTCGTTCGTAGCGGTACACCGTGCCGAGTTCGGCCCAGCGGATCGGCAGCTCCCGGTAGGAACGCAACCGGCTGGCGTAGGTGAGCACATGGAAGGGGCAGTTCATCGGCTTGAGCTGGTACTGCCGCTCATCCACCACCATCGGCCCGAACATGCTCTCGCTGTAGAAATCGAGGTGACCCGAGGTCTTCCAGAGGTTGAGGTCGGCCACGTGGGGGGTGTACAGCAGCTCGTAGCCGTCCTCGAAGTGGGCCGCCCGCCAGAAGTCCTCGATCAGCAGCCGCATGCGGGCGCCGCGGGGGTGCCAGAACACCAGGCCGGCACCCGCCTCCTCCTCGATCGAGAAGAGGTCCAGGTCGGTGCCGAGGCGCCGGTGGTCGCGGCGCAGGGCCTCCTCCTTGCGCCGCTTATGTTCCGCCAGCTGGTCCGGGGTCTCCCAGGCGGTGCCATAGATGCGCTGCAGCTGGGCGCGTTTCTCGTCGCCGCGCCAGTAGGCCCCGGCCACGCTCTCGAGGGCGAAGGCCTTGGGGTGGAGCTCGCCGGTGTGGGCCACATGCGGACCGGCGCAGAGGTCCCACCATTGGTCCCCCAGGGTGTAGAGGGTGATCGGCTCGGTCAGACCGGCCAGGATCTCCAGCTTGTAGGGCTCGTTCTGGGCCCGGATGCGGCGCTCCGCCTCCTCCCTGCTCACCTCGATGCGCTCCAGGGGCAGCTTGCGGGCGATGATCTTGCCCATCTCCTTCTGGATCGCCTTCAGATCAGCCTCGGTGAAGGGCTCCGGGTTGTCGAAGTCGTAGTAAAAGCCGCTCTCGGTCCAGGGACCGATGGTGACCTGGGCCCGGGGGAAGAGCTTCTGCACCGCCATGGCGAGCACATGGCTCATCGAGTGGCGAATCCGCAGCAGCTGGGGGCTTTGACTCGTTTTCGGCAGCACCATGGCGGCGCCATCGGAAGCTCCGCCGCTGGAGGGGGTGGGGCTGGAGGCCGGTGGCACTGGCGAAGGGGACGCGGACGGCATGGAGGGCACCTGTTCAAGGCATGGTATCGAGGCTCGGCAGCGGCCCTAAGTTGGATGTGCTGAGCACCCTGATGGCTGCCCGACCCACGCCAGGACCCGTCCAGAGCCCACAACAGCGGCCAGTCCCCAGCCGTCCCGCGGGGTTGGCGCTCAACCCTGCGTCCGAGCGGCGCAGCGTGGCGCTCAGCTATCTGCTGTGGTGCACCTGCCTGGTGGGGCTGTGCGGCCTGCAGCGCTTCTACAACCGCAAGCCCCTGAGCGGCACGCTCTGGCTGCTCACCTTCGGGCTCTGCGGCATCGGCCAGCTGCTGGACCTGGTGCTGGTGCCCGACATGGTGCGGCAGGCCAATCAGTCCCTGCTGCTGGAGGAGGCCCTGGCGGACAGCGATACGGCGTCCTACCCGCCGATCGAACGGCAATTGCTGCAGCTCGCCCGACGGGCCGGCAAGGCTGGCTTCACCCTCAACGACGCGTTGCTGGATCTCCAGCTTCCTGCCCAGGCCAACAGCAGCGTGGTCAGCGCCGAGGTTGAGCGTCTGCTGCTCAACCACCTGCTCGATGTGGGCAACGACGAACGGGGCCGTGTGGTGTACCGGGAACCCTGAACCGGCTCAGGCGCTGGTGAGCCGGCGCAAGGGATCCAACTCACGCTGGTAGAAGCGCTGCAGCTCACTGCGGTCTTTCACCGGCTGGCCGTAATGGCTGACGCCCTCCAGCGTCGGCAGGGAAGCCCATTCCGGTGCCAACCGGGCCAGCACCTCGGCCGTGAGCCCATGGCGATCGAAGCTTTGCAGCGCGGGGTCGGCTCTGAGGAAAACTTGAATTAGCAGACGGGAATGGGGGGCGCTCCCAGTTACACCCAGGACGAACCATCAGTTGTCGTGATCAATACTTAACGATTGATTCACACTTTCCGGCGGCGCCTTTCCAGAGGGGGAACCGCTCGCTTCAATCCAAAGCCAGAAATCCCAGGGCGCTGCGCACCCGCTGCAGTGTTGCTCCGGCCACGGCCGCAGCCCGCTCCCTTCCGTCACGAAGAACGGCCTCGAGTGTGGCCGGATCGCTGCGCAGCTCGACGTAACGCTGCTGCACGGGCCGCAGGGCTTCCACCGTGGCCTCCGCCAGCAGAGGCTTGAAACCACCCCAGCCCATCGAGGCGCACTCCGCCGCCGCCCGCTCACGACCGAGGCCGGACACCAGGGCATAGAGCCCGAGCAGGTTGTCGGCTTCTGGCCGCTCCGGATTGCCGAACTCCAGGCCCACGACCGGATCGGTCTTGGCCCGCTTGATCTTGCGGGTGATGAGCTCGGGGTGGTCCAGCAGGGTGATGCGGGAGCCCTCGTTGGGGTCGCTCTTGCTCATCTTGGCGCTGCCGTCGGTGAGGCTCATCACCCGGGCCCCCTCCTTCAGGATCAGGGGCTCGGGCACCTTGAGGATGGGATGTTCGAGATCCGGCGCGTAGCGGGCGTTGATGCGCTGCTGGGCGATGTCGCGGGCCAGTTCGAGGTGCTGCTTCTGGTCTTCTCCCACCGGCACCAGATCGGCGTCATAGAGAAGGATGTCGGCGGCCATCAGCACCGGGTAATCCAGCAGGCCGACGGAAACGTTGTCGCCCTGCTTGAGCGCCTTCTCCTTGAACTGGATCATGCGCTCCAGCCAGTTGAGCGGCGTGACGCAATTGAGCAGCCAGCAGAGTTCGCTGTGGGCGCTGACCTGGCTCTGGGCGAAGACGGTGGCCCGCTGCGGGTCAATGCCGCAGGCCAAGTAGAGGGCGGCGGTGGTGAGGGTGTCCTCCGCCAGACGCTTCGGATCGTGGGGCACCGTGATCGCGTGCAGGTCGACCACGCAGAAGAAGGTCTCGTGACTGTCCTGCAGATCCACCCAGTTACGGATCGCCCCGAGCCAGTTGCCGAGATGCAGAGCGCCGGTGGGCTGGACACCGGAGAGCACCCGGGGCCGTGCCGGAGCGGTCCTGGGCTGGCTCACGCGTCCGGGGTGGCGTCGACCTCGGGTTCGGAAGCGGCTACCGGAGCTTCACCAGGCTCCGGGAGGGCGTCCGGGGCCACCTCGACGGAATCGGGTGTCTCATCGACGGAATCCGGGGCCACCTCCTCGGCAGGGGCTTCGGGTTCACTCACTTCGACCGGAGCCGCCGGCTTGCTGGGCCGGGCAAAGGGATCAATCCGGGCAGCGCCCTGGCCGCCACGGCCGCCGGAGCGGGGTTGGCCGTCGCCGCCGATGACGCGGCGGGGCTCACCACCCCCGCCGCGGGGTGCCGGAGCGCGGGAACCCGCCTGAGCCCGGCTCTCGGCGACCAGGGCCTCGAGCTGCCCCTTCTCCAGCTGGTCGGCAAGGGTGCGCAGGGCAAAGCCCAGCACTGCCACGGTGGAGCGCAGGCCGAAGGCGTCCTGGAGGGCGCGGGCCGCCTGCAGTTCGTTGTCGCTCAGACGGATGCGGAAGCCACCCGGCTCCCGGTTGCCCCCCGAACGGCTGCCCCGCTCGGGGGAGTCCCCACGGCCGGAGCCCACGGGAAAAGGAGTGTTGGTGTCGTCGCCCATGGCCGCAGCCTGCAATCAGGGGCAAGTGTCGCGCATCGACGGCCGGCCGCCGGCCGCCTCGGGCACCAGCCACAGCAACCGATGCCTGCCGAGGCGCGCGGGGCCTTCCCGCCGGGCCAGCACCAACAAAGGAACGGGCCGAGGGCCCTCCAGGGCGAAACGCTGGCGGTATTGCTGGAGAAGGTCGAGATAGGTCTCCAGGGTCCAGCCCTGGGTCCCCCGCTCCTGGGCGGCCCAGAACTTGCGCAGGGCTTCCCGGCAGGCCTCCGCCCCGAAGTCCTCCCAGCAGAGCCGCTCGGCTTCCCACGGCGAGCGACCGGCTGCCACCAGCTCCCGGTAACGGCAGAGCTCGGGGGCCTCCTGGCTGCAATCCGGGGGCAGCCGCTGGGCGAGATGCTCCACCGAGACACGGCTCAGGCGCAGCCAGCAGCGTTCCAGCAGCAGCACAGGCAGGCCGCCGTGCCAGTGATCGCTGCGGCGCAGCTCAGCGTGGGTGCGGCGCAGCTCCTGCAGCTGGTCGTCCAGAAGGAACAGACCGTCCAGCGTTGCTGCCAGGCCGGCACGGTCATCGGAAGGCGGCACGGAGCAGACCCGGACGACAGCAACAATCATGCTGCGCCCTGCCGGGGTCTGCAGGGGCCTTGGCCTAAGGGAGAGGTGGTCGGGGGTGTGAGCCCCGTCACTTCTGAGCTAGAGAGGCATCGCCGCCGGGAGCCACCCGTGATGCCCCAGGACCCCCTGCGCCCAGCCGCACTGCCGTCGCTGCTGTCCTCACTGCTGTCAGCCGGCTGGGGCAGGCAGGGCCTGTTGCTGGCCGGAGGGGTGCTGGGTGGCGAGTTCATCCTGCGGTCGCTGCCCGGGGAAGGGTGGGGCCTGATGGGGCTGGCGGGAATCGCGGCGGGCTGGTGGTGGCTGGGCCGGCGGCCCGCCCGGCTGGCAACGTCGCGGCTGCCCAGCAGCTTCGAGGCCTGGCTGCGGCGCTGCGACGATCTCCTCGTGCAGTTCGAGCGGCTCGAAGGCGAGCCCGGCGAGGGCCAGGCGCGACGCCGCGAGGGCCTGGCCGCCCTGCGCGAGGAAGGGAACCGGCCCGGTTTGCATCTGGCCCTGGTGGGCTCCGTGGCCCCTGACGCCGCCTGGGCGCCCCAGCTGCAGCGGGCCCTGCGCGGTCGGCTGGGCCTGAGCCTGCGCTGGGGCGAAGCCCTCCCGGCGGTGAGCCAGGAGCGCCGCTGGCCGGACGGCCTCGCCGCCGCTGATGTGGTGCTGTTCCACCTGGTGTCCCCCCTGCGGGCCGCCGATCTGCGCTGGCTCGAGGCGGTCCCCGTGGGTCAGCCCGTCTGGCTGCTGGTGCAACCGGAGGCTCCCTGCGACCCGCAGGCTCTGGTGGCCGAGCTGGTGTCCCAGTGGCCCGCCGCCGCTCCGGAGCGGGTGCTGAGCTGGGACGGCCGCCCCGACGCGTTGACGGCCAGCCTGCAGCCCCTGGCCCGCTGGCTCAGCAGCGACGGTGCCGCCCTGCGCCGGGCCACACCGCTGCGGCGCAGCGAAGATCTCCACCGCCACTGGCAAGCGGAGCTGGAGCTCCTGCGACGGCAGCGACTCATGCAGCTGCAGCAGCGCACCCAGTGGGTCGTGGCGACCGGGGTGTTTGCCGCCCCCCTTGCCTCAATGGATCTGGTGGTGCTGGCGGCGGCCAATGGTCTGATGCTCCAGGAGATGGCCCGTCTCTGGGATTGCCCCTGGAGCGTGGAGCAGCTCAAGGCCGCCGCTGTCGAACTGGCCAAGGCCTCGCTGCTGCTGGGGGTGGTGGAGTGGAGCAGCCAGGCCTTGGCGGCGGCCGTACGCCTGCATGGCGCCACCTGGCTGGTGGGCGGGGCGCTCCAGGCCCTGAGCGCGGCCTATCTCACCCGGGTGGTGTGCCATGCCATGGCCGATGTGCTGGCCCTCTCAGCTGGCGTCGAGGCGCCGGACCTGGAGCGGATCAAGCGGGAGGCGCCGCTGCTGGTGGCGCGGGCGGCCGAGGCGGAAAAGCTCGACTGGCCCGGGTTCCTGCAGCAGGGACGTGACTGGCTCGGCCAGCAGCTGGCTTCCCTGGGGACCGGCTCCCTACCAGCCAGCACATAAAGACGATTCATGAAGTCTCTTCATCAACTTTTATTGAGTTCCGGCCCGATTACCTGAAGGATGATTGCGCTGTGAGCCCATCCAGAACGGCATTACTTAACGTGAATGCACCTCCCTTGTGGAGGTATCTCTCCTCTTACACCCGTCTTACTTCCATGACCACTGCCCTCCGCAGCGGCCGCTCCGGAAGCTGGGAAAGCTTCTGTGGCTGGGTCACCTCCACCAACAACCGCATCTACGTCGGTTGGTTCGGTGTGCTGATGATCCCCTGCCTGCTGGCTGCCGCCATCTGCTTCATCGTCGCCTTCATCGCGGCCCCATCCGTTGACATCGACGGCATCCGTGAGCCCGTCGCCGGCTCCCTGATCCAGGGCAACAACATCATCTCCGGTGCCGTTGTTCCTTCCAGCAACGCCATCGGCCTGCACCTCTATCCCATCTGGGAAGCCGCCAGCCTTGATGAGTGGCTGTACAACGGTGGCCCCTACCAGCTGGTGGTCTTCCACTTTCTGATCGGCATCTCGGCCTACATGGGCCGTCAGTGGGAACTCTCCTACCGCCTGGGCATGCGCCCCTGGATCTGCGTCGCCTACTCCGCCCCCCTCTCGGCGGCCTTCGCGGTGTTCCTGATCTATCCCTTCGGCCAGGGGTCCTTCTCCGATGGCATGCCCCTCGGCATCAGCGGCACCTTCAATTTCATGCTGGTGTTCCAGGCTGAGCACAACATCCTGATGCACCCGTTCCACATGCTGGGTGTGGCAGGTGTGTTCGGTGGCTCCCTGTTCTCCGCCATGCACGGTTCGCTCGTCACCAGCTCCCTGGTGCGTGAAACCACCGAGAGCGAGTCGCAGAACTACGGCTACAAGTTTGGCCAAGAGGAAGAGACCTACAACATCGTGGCCGCCCACGGTTACTTCGGTCGCCTGATCTTCCAGTACGCCTCGTTCAACAACAGCCGCAGCCTGCACTTCTTTCTGGCAGCCTGGCCGGTGGTCGGCATTTGGTTCACCGCCCTGGGCGTGAGCACGATGGCCTTCAACCTGAACGGCTTCAACTTCAACCAGTCGATCCTCGATGGCCAGGGCCGGGTGATCAACACCTGGGCCGACATCCTCAACCGTGCCGGCCTGGGCATGGAAGTGATGCACGAGCGCAATGCGCACAACTTCCCGCTTGATCTGGCCGCGACCCAGTCGATTCCCGTCGCCCTGCGCGCCCCGGCGATCGGCTGATCCAGCGATCGGTCCGGCCTCCGTGGCCAGGCGATGCATCCCTTGGCCCCCTCTGCGGAGGGGGCTTTTCTATGGCTTGAGCCAGCCACCGATCGGGGGGAACAACCGCCAAAATGTTCATGCCAAGCCTTCTCACTTGCCCACAGCCGGAATGCCTCAGCTCCGCAGGGATGGCCAGGGCCCACGCGGCCTCAGCAAACGTCTGACGCGGGTTCTCCTGGGCACCGCCCTTGTCGTGCCGCTGCTGGCGAGCGGCTGTGCCCGCAGGCCGGCGGAGAAGGGAACGCCCCCCGGACCCAAGGAGACGGGCGCGGCGCCGGATGGGCGCCCCCTGGTGCTCACCACCTTCACGATCCTGGCGGACATGACCCGCCAGGTGGCAGGCGAGCGGGTACGGGTGGAATCGATCACGCGCCTGGGCGACGAGGTTCACGGCTACGAGCCGACCCCCAGCGACCTGAAGCGGGCTTCGGGGGCCCAGATGGTGCTGGAGAACGGCTTCGGGCTGGAGCGCTGGGCCCAGCGCTTCTACGCCAGCCTCCGGGATGTGCCCCATGTGCCCCTCACCGCAGGAATCACACCCCTGCCGATCGCCAGCGACGCCCACCAGGGCCAGCCCAACCCCCATGCCTGGATGTCCCCCCGGCTGGCCAAGGTGTATGTGGAAAACATCCGCCTGGCCCTCACCCAGCTCGATCCCGCCGGCGCGGAGACCTTCCGCCGCAACGCCGAGCGCTACAACGCCCAGCTGGACGAGCTCCACAGGGAGCTGCAGGTGTCCCTGGGCCAGATCCCCCCCCGCCAGCGGGTGCTCGCCACCTGTGAAGGGGCCTTCTCCTACCTCGCCCGCGACTATGGCCTCACCGAGGCCTATCTGTGGCCGGTGAACGCCGAATCCCAGATCACACCCCAGCGCATGGCCCGCCTGATCGCCCTGGTGAAGGAGCGCCAGGTGCCGGCGGTGTTCTGCGAAAGCACGGTCAGCGCCGAGGCCCAGAAGCAGGTGGCCCGGCAGTCGGGGGCCCGCTTCGGGGGGGTGTTCCATGTGGATTCCCTCTCCCTGCCGGACGGTCCGGCCCCCAACCTGCTGGAGATGCAGCGTCATAACGTAAGAACCCTGCAAGCGGGACTGGCGGGGAATTGAACCGATGCCCTCGCGCCTTCCTCACCCCAGCGCCAACGAGCGCATCTCGGTTCGCCATCTCTGCGTCGATTACCACGGGGTGGTGGCCGTCCACGACGCCTCCCTGCATCTCGATGCCGGCAGCATCTGCGCCCTGGTGGGGATGAACGGGGCCGGCAAGTCCACCCTGTTCAAGGCCCTGATGGGCTTCGTGCGCCCGACGGCCGGCAGCATCGCCATCAATGGTCTGCCCTTGCACCAGGCCCGCCGGGCCAGGGCGGTGGCCTATGTCCCCCAGACCGAGAGCGTCGACTGGAACTTTCCGGTCAACGTCCATGAGGTGGTGATGATGGGCCGCTACGGCGCCATGAATCTGCTGCGGATACCCCGTCCGCTCGACCGGGAGGCGGTGCGGGAGGCGCTGGATCGGGTGGACCTGTGGCCGTTGCGCCACCGCCAGATCGGGGCCCTCTCCGGGGGCCAGCGCAAACGGGCCTTCCTGGCGCGGGCCCTGGCCCAGGGCGCCTCGGTGATGCTGCTCGATGAACCCTTCAACGGCGTCGACATCCGCACCGAGAAGCTGATGATCGAGCTGTTCGAGCAGTTCCGCCTTGAGGGGCGCACGCTGATGATCTCCACCCACGACCTCTCCCACGTCACCGGTTTCTGCGACCAGGTGGTGCTGATCAACAAGACCGTGCTCGCCTATGGCGAGACCGCCTCGGTGTTCACCAGCGAGAACCTGGCCCTGACCTTCGGTGGCCTGCGTCTGGAGGCGGAGTCGGCGACAGCCATGGACCCCGATCCGCAGGCGCCATGACCACCCTGCTCACCTGGCTAGTTGAACCGCTGCAGCAGGAGTTCATGGTGCGGGCCCTGCTGGTCAGCACCCTGGTCTCCTGTGTCTGCGGCCTGCTTTCCTGCTACATGACGCTCAAGGGCTGGGCCCTGATGGGCGATGCGGTGTCCCATGCGGTGATGCCCGGTGTGGTGATCGCCTACGCCCTGAATCTGCCCTTTGCGGTCGGGGCCTTTGTCTTTGGCGTCGGCTCGGTGGCCCTGATCGGCTTCATCAAGCAGATGACCCGGATCAAGGAGGACACCGTGATCGGGCTGGTGTTCACCGGCTTCTTCGCCCTCGGCCTGACGCTGATCTCCAAGGTGCGCAGCAGCCTCGACCTGTCCCACATCCTGTTCGGCAACGTGCTGGGCATCAGCTCCTCCGACATCCTCCAGACGGTGCTGATCAGCCTGCTGGTGCTGACCGTGCTGCTGGTGCTGCGCAAGGACCTGCTGCTGTTCTGCTTTGATCCCACCCACGCCCGCTCGATCGGCCTCCACACCGGCGTGCTGCATTACCTGCTGCTGTCGATGCTGTCGCTGGCGGCGGTGGCCGGCCTCCAGACGGTGGGGATCATCCTGGTGGTGGCGATGCTGGTCACCCCGGGGGCCACCGCCTACCTGCTCACCGATCGCTTCGACCGCATGGTGTGGCTCTCGATCCTTTCGGCGGTGCTCTCCAGCGTGGTGGGGATCTACTGGAGCTACTGGATGGATGCCTCCACGGCTGGCTGCATCGTGCTGGTGCAGACGCTGCTGTTCCTGCTCTGCTTCCTGCTGGCGCCCCGCCATGGTCTGCTGGCGCAGCGGCGCCGTTCCCCACGGGCCTCCCGCTTCCCCTCCGCGTGAGCGAGACAGCCAACGTCGCTGCGACGCCCTCGCCCGCCGACCAACGCTGGCCCTGGTGGCCGTTGCTGCCCCTCTACCCCTACGGCCGCCGCCGCACCCTGGTGCGGGAGCTGATCGCCGGCAGGCTGTGGAGCTTCGAGCAGGTGCAGGGGGTCTGGTACGTAGCGGTGCCGATCCGGATGCTGGTGCTGCGGGTGCGGGAGGGACTGCTGCTCTATGCCCCGGTGGCGCCCACCGCCGAGGTGCTCTCCCGCCTGCGGGAACTGGAGGAGCGCCACGGCCGGGTGTGCACCATCGTGCTGCCCACCGCATCGGGGTTGGAGCACAAGCTGCCGGTGCCGGCCATGGCCCGGGCCTTCCCCGCGGCCCAGGTATGGGTGTCGCCGAAGCAGTGGAGTTTCCCGCTGCCGCTGCCGTCCGCCTGGCTGGGGTTCCCCGCCTCCCGCACCCGGGTGCTGCTCAGCGATGGGGTACCCCACGGCGACCAGCTCGACTGGTTGCCCCTGGGCCCTCTCGACCTGGGGCTGGGCACCTTCCTGGAGATCGCCTGCTTCGATCGGGCCAGCGGCAGCCTGCTGCTGACCGATGCCCTGGTGGCGATTCCGCCGGAGCCGCCGGCGGTGTTCGATCTCGATCCCACGCCGCTGCTGTTCCATGCCCGCGAGCGGGGCGATGAACCGCTGCTGGATGATCCCCAGCGGCGCCGCAAGGGCTGGTGGCGGATGGTGCTGTTCGCCACCTACCTGCGGCCCAGGCCCCTGGAGGTGCCACCCCTGGGCGAGGTGCTGCGCCATTGCCTGGCACCGGGATGCCGCGGGGCCAGGGCCCATTTCGGCTTCTACCCGTTCCGCTGGCTGCCCGGCTGGCAGGAGGATTTCGAGGCCCTGACGCCGGGCGGCCGCAGCCGTTTGCAGGTGGCGGCGGTGTTGGAGCGGCTGGTGTTCCCCCGCCAGAGGCCTGCCCTGGTGGCCTGGATCCGCGTGCTGGCCGGCCTGAAGGATCTGCGCTGGGTGGTGCCGGCCCACCACGAGGCCCCCGTGGCTAGCTCAGCAGCGGAGCTCACCGCCCTGGCGGACCGGATCGCGACGGGGGAGTGGGCGCCTGATCAAGGCTCCTGGCAAACCCTGGCCGGAATCGACAACACGCTGGTGCGCCTGGGGCTGGTGCCGGGGGAGACACAACAGAGCCAAAAGCCTCAGCCCTGGTGAGCCGTTCCGGAAATAGCGACGAGAAACAGGCGTGTCTCCGGGTGCCCCGATCGTTCTTGCCTGCGGTGCCGGCGAAACCAACACCGCCATCGCCGATCGGATGGACCTGACGGGCATGACCGTCGGCAAGCGGTACCGGGAACTGGGGCTGGAAGGTCTGCACGACGAGCTGCGCCCCGGCCGGCCACGCATCTACGGGGACGACAGAGTCCATCGCTGGCTGCAGACCTTCTCGGTGCAGCCCCGCCGCCAGAAGCATCACCGTTGCGCGGAAGCCTGACGGCTACAAGCTCTCCACAGCTCCGTGAGAAGACGCAGATCCAACCTCTGGACAGGACTCAGCGCTGTTACCCATGGGTCTTGGGTACGTCGAGGGCGTGACCCACGACTACATCCGCCACGGCAACACAACTCTGTTGGCGGCGCTGAACGTGGCCACCAGCGAGGTGATCACTCAGTGCAAGCGCTGCAGCGACTTTGCTCACAGATCTCGGGGAAGACCCAGTCGTCCTGGGCTGAAAATCGAGAATGCCTGGATAGGTCGATCACTTCCAGTCGGATGGTGGCTGAGGTGCCAAGAGGCTCTCCCCGCACTGAGGCTCGGCATAACCTCTTCAGGCTACTCCCGATGTCACCTGGTTGTTCGTTGCGACAACCTGAAGCCCGCTGATCCTCTGCGGCTTTGGAACTTATCCTGCCACTGCTGAAGGAGCGTCCGTTCCCTGCCTTTGCGCTTAGTAAAAGAAGCGAAGCCCACCACCAGCACGAAAGCTGAGAGAACCGTACCGATGCTGCCCTGGGTAATTTGCCACAGAACGGAGGGCTGGATCCCCTTGAGGCGATCGCCGGCTCGGATTTCCATCTGCTCCAAGCTCTCCAGCAGGCCGTTGCGCAATTGCGGCCAGGGCTGGGTCAGGTCGGTGGGCCTCAGGGGGGGAGCCTTGAGTGCCTGCCAGCGGCGTTGCAGGTCCTGGGTGTTGGTGGATGTGTTGATCGCCTCCCGCAGGGCCGAGATCCTGCCGGTCACCTGCCTGAGCTGATTGTTCTGCTCCATTTTCGCGGTGCCGATGCCGCGCCACACGGCGTAGCCCTGGAGGGGGATGAGGAGGAGAAACCCCAGCACGGGGATCAGAGCCCAGGTGGCGAAGTCATTGCGTCGACGGCCCAGATGGGGATTGGCGGGATCGAGATAGGCGGCCAAGTGGACAAGGGCCAGGCCAAGAAGAGCGAGGAAGCCGTTGACAATCAGCGCGTTCGTGAACCGCAACTGCCAGGCCGGATCCAGGAGGGCCGTCGGCAGGATGGCGGCGAGCACCACCACCACGTAGAGGCTGAGAAGGCAGACGGCGAGGATCCCCAGCTGGGCAGCCATGAGCCGGGGAGCATGCGCAGTCGCCTCGACACTTTGCTCGTGGTGCGCAGGTGAACGGGCCATGGCGGACAGATAGGGAAGGGAAGTGAGGAACGGAAGTTCCGTCGCTGATCCGGCTGCGACTAAAGGCGCCCGATCAGCGGGTGGTGGGGTCTCAGGAGGCTCTGAGCAGCCGGCAGTGCTGGTGCCGAAAGGTTCACAGCCAGCCGCTCGAAGCACGACAATTGCGGCGTTTTCCGCCAAGAGAATGGTCATGCCGGGCGGCGGTCCCTGGAAAAACTTCGGCCTTTGCTGGATGGCTTTTGATACACGAAGCGCGGTTGAATGTCACACAACATTATTGGATTAGTGACATGACTCAGTCGCTCGAAATTGAGTGTCGCCTGGGTCGTTGAGGATCTCCATCGCCGCTTAGGGTAGCGCCAAGCCGCTCGTGCTGCCGTTGTTCGAGTGGCCAGGACTTAGCCGTGAGGGAGGTAAGGCAGAGCGAACAATAGTGATGCTTTTATGGGAATGCGGAGGCTGACAAAAGAGAAGGCAGCGTGCTGCTGGAGCGACAGTATTTCAAAAAAAGTCCCCGTTTTGACAGGGCCAAAACGGGGACATCCATGCGAGCTAATCCTAGGGAGTTGTTCAGTGTTACTGGGGGCAATCAGCCGAGTTTGTGGCTACCGCTGATACGCTTCCGTAGCTTACGACTGTAGCCGAAGGCAACGCCTAAACCAAGAAGTGGCAGGGGGCCAGGAACAGTGTCAGTTTCTGGTCCTGGTCCTGGGATGTCTGAACCGAAGGTGATGTCATCAAACACGATCTGGTTGGCGACGCCACCAAAACCGATCGACTTTGCTGTGCCCGGGAACAGCACGCCGGATGGCGAGAACGGACAGAAATCAGCATCGAATCCAGGGCAAGACCCGGCATTGGGGGTCAAGTTGAGCGACGCCAGTAAGTTGCCGGTCCCGTTCAATCCATCGTAAACTCCAACGCTGCCATTAAAGCTGAATGAGACGTAATTGAATGAGAATCCGGTATCAAAACCTGAAGCGTAATTCAGGAAGGTTTCGCTTCCGGAGAGGAAGAACAACGCCCCTTTCTGGGATGCAGGATCGCCAAGGCCGCCTCGCGAAGTATTGGAACAGCTCGTCCCCACTTCATTGAGACAGATCAACAGGGCATTATCCCCAAACGAAATCCCCAAGTCGGGGCCAGAGGTGCCGATACTGCTAGTGCCGCCATTGTAAAACTCTTGAATGAAAACATTATTGCCATTAGGATATGGAGCGATGTCCTCAAAATCAAGGCTGACAACTGCTGCGTTCGCCGAAGTAGCACCGAAGCCCAAAGCACTGGCGACCAGCACGGCGCCAACAACGCCTGAGTAAGCCGCCTTGTTGCGTCGGAAGCCATGGATGGGTAAAGCTGGTTTAGAGGGCATTGAAGTTCACCTAAATGACTTTGATGGAATCAAACAGTGGAAGCCTAGGCTTACTGGGCACACAAATTTTATGCCATGAAGGGATGCTTTCCCCTGGCCGCTTACCGTCAATATGATGCAGTTCTGCCGCAGCCAAATCGTTTGCTTGTTTGGCCGCTTGTCCGTGATTCCAGAAGATTCCTTTATTTTTAGACAGCCATTGGTATTCCAAAGTCAAGGTGAATCTGGCTAGCGGGTGGGGTTCGCCCAATTTCGTGGACACCGATCAGGATTTGACTGGAGTGAGACCCTCCTGCAGGCAGAGCTCCACGACCTCAGCTTTCTGCTGCGCTGTGAACCGGCACCTGTTTCTGATGGGGTTGGTCATCGAGGGACAGTTGGTGATCAAGGCGTGACTCCTATCGACTTGTCCTCAGAACCGGGAGAGGCCCATCAGGCGATCGTGCGCACCGCGGGACCACCTGCGCCGCAACCTCAACAGCGCCGAAATGGAGCCGATTGCCACGGCAAACACCACCAGGGGCGCCCCAGGGTCAAGCAAGAACTGGTGATCCACGCCATCGCCATGCCTGGCACCACGATGGCGGCACGCCTCGCTGATCACGGTGGTGCGCCGGCCCCCGGTGATCGGGTGGGGGTGATCCTCAAGGCCAAAGCTTTCGGCGACTGGATTGAAGCCCGCCTCCAGCACCGCCGCGACAAGCTCAATGTCGGAGCTGTGCTCACCCTTGAGACCCGTTGGGCGCAGAAATACGGCCAGGAGGGCAATCCGAAAGGCGATGCGTACGGCGGCGAGGAGGTTCGCTTCTCATGGCCCACCACGCCAAGATTCGCCTCAGCGAGAAGGGACGGAATCCCCCACGGTCGGCCTTCTGCCGCACGCGCCGGCCGATCACCACCACCGTCCGGGTCAGCCGCCCGCTGTGGCTGCTGTGGCTGAAATTGACCCTGCAGCTGAGCACGATCCTGCTGGTCCTTGCGGGTCCGGCGCCCCTATCCCCTCGCCTTCCCAGCCATGAGCAGCACGTCCGCTCTGGTGCCCTATGCGTTTTGAGGGGCAACGCATTCGGATGACCACCGATGGTCTCACCCTTGGCCTGCTCAACGCGGCAGGCCTGCTGCGCCTCTTTCTTGTTGGCGGCAGCGAACGGGCCGGGTGGGGGAGTGGCGCGGGCAGGGGCGGGGCCCGCAGGAGTTCCACTACGACCCTGTCTGGCTGACGTGCCGCAGTTCAAGCCCCTCTCGCTCTCGCTGCCGGTTGGCCTGGGCCACCCGGCGCTGCGGGGGGAGCCATCGGCCACCTGCTGCAGGGTGTGGTGGCTGAACCGCTTCCAGGCAGCACGGCCGCAGCCGACAAGGAACTGCGCCTCTCGATCGCCGGAGCCCAGGAGAAAACCGCCCTGCTCAGGCATCAGAACCAGTGGTGGCGATGGCCTGGCTGGGCAGGCGGAGCTGTCCAGCGGCTTCCCGGAACAGCTGGCCTCCTCCATCCTGGGCGGGCTGCAGGCCTCCGCCGAGCGCCTGCAGGGCAGGCCAGCTGAAGCCCAGGAGGTCGAAAGGGAGCGTCGCAGGGGTCCTCAGCCTGTGCGCAGGTCTTGCTCCATCCGCTGGGACGCCCGCTCAAAAGGCGGTATCCACCTCACACACGGCCTGGAGAGGCTCTGAAGTGCTGATCCGATCGTTCACGGGAAACACGAGGGCATCGTTACTGACTATTTGCTGAATAATGGCCATCGCAGGATTCGACTCCTTGAATTAATGCTGCCTGCTTTCTCAACACAGGATGGTAACGCTCAAATACAGAACACATCTGCATCCAATGTGCAGCGCCGCGATCTCCTTCAACCTTGCACCTGCTAGTTTTCTATAATTGTGATTTATGAATAGGTTCATGTCAGCCCTGGTTCTCATGTGCCTGGCGCTTCATTCTTCCGCTCACTTGCGTTGATTCCCAAGTGAAGCACTCTCTAAAAGGTATGCTGAACAGGCGTGTCACACGATCCGACGTAAACCCTTTGGTGGCAGTCGTGTTGAGTTGTATTGTCTCTACTTTCCTTTTCCCGGCAAAGGCTGAAGCACTACAGACATTTCTGTTTAACTTTGACAAGCTCCTAATTGATGGCGATCCCGTCCGCATCGAAGGCGGCAGACTTCGTATTACGACTGAAAGTACGAGGTCAACCGTGAATGGGTTTTCTGGATATTTAATGAGGAGCATCACTGGGACAGACGAAGGAAATGAAGTAACTGCGTTATTGCCCGCAGGCTTTTTTGATCCGCTTCTATCTGGGCTTCCCACCGACAATCTCTTTAATCCTTCGGTTGGCAGTCCGCCAACAGAGTACCAGTTTTCAGGCAACGGCTTTGCCTACGCCGTGGGAGACAGGCTCTATCAATTCTACTTCGGAGAGTATGAATTGCCATCGAGATCTCGATTCAGTCCTCTTGAATACGATTATCGTGGTATCCCTTGTATCAAAAATCCGAATGCACTTGAATGCAGAGAACGAGCAAGAAGGCCAGAGATTATTTCGGTAGAGACAATTCCCGTTCCGACACCTGGCCCTCTACCCCTCTTAGGGCTAGGTGCCGCCTACGGCTACAGCCGCAAGCTTCGCAAGAGAGTCCAGTCACGCAGGACACCAGCCGGTATGACCTCGATCAAATGGGACCAGGCACGAAGCAATAATGCCGCAGCTGCGATCCAGCCCTGACATGACGTGACCCCCATCAGTGGTCCAGTTCCCATGAGAGCTGGTGAGGTATTTAGGCCGCTCTCCACTGCAGGAGGACGTCTAGTGTGTTGTCCCGGAAATAGCAACACGATAGTCCTTGTCCCCCGAGGTGGCCTGTGGCGCTTGGTCGTCCGATGCCTCAGCTCGTCCTCACTGAGGACGAGGTTCAACAGATGCAGGCTCTCGCGAGTTCCCGTTCACTGCCGCATTTGATCGTGCAGCGCGCCCAGGTCGTGTTGAACTCTGGCTGCAGACCTTCTCAGTCCAGCCCCATCACCAGAAGCATCACCGCTGCGCGGAAGCCTGACGGCTACAAGCGCTCCACCGATCCGTGAGAAGACGCAGATCCAGGCGCTGGACCGCCCCCAGCCGCTACTGCCCATGGGCCTGGCGTCACGGCACCCACCACCTGTTCGCTGCTCTGGATGTGGCCATCGGCGAGGTGCTGATCCAGTGCAGACGGCGCCATGGGCACCAGGAATTCAGGAATTCCTGGGGTTCCTGCGCCTGATCGAAAGGTCCGCTCCCGAGGGCCTGGACGTCCATCGGATCGTGAACAACTACTGCAATCACAGGCGCTCTCTAGCCTTCGGTCACCCGCGAAGCGGTAGGTCCGCGCCTGGCTGGGGCATCGGCGCCGCTTCCGCGTCCACGATTCACCCACCAACGCCTCCTGGCTAAGGCTGACGTTATCCGGATGCCTTAGTCAGGTGTAGCGCTGGTTTGGGGTGATCACCCACAACTTACGCGCAGCGTTAAGAGCTGATCGCCAAAATCGAGCGATACGTGGCCGCCTACAACAAAACCAAAGCACCCTTCACAAGTGGAGCGCGACAGAGGACTCAATCCTTGAGAAGCTCCAGCGACTTTGCTCGCAAATCACCGGGACGGGACACTAGAGCTCCAGTTCGCCGGGATCGTCGTCGAGGCCGGTCTCGAAACCACCGCTGCCGAGCATGGCCGATTCCAGCTCCATGCGCTGCTCCATCTGGCGCAGGAAGTAGCCGGTCATCATCGCCGAGGCCAGCAGGCCGGCGAGGTTGTCGCGGCTGGCTTGGATCTTCACCTCGAACTGCTCGCCGGGGAGCATGCCCAGCAAGCCCTGGACGTTGTGACGAATGATGTCCTGGATGTCGCCGGTGGCCGAGCGGGCCACCCTCTGGAGCACGTCTGGGGACTGTTCCTGCAGGTACTGAATCAGCGAATTGTCGCTGATCGCCTCGTTATCGGCGGTCAGGAACTCCGGGTTGAACATTTCCCCTCCGGTGTGCGCTGCAACACGACATGCACCCTAACGCAGTCCATCATGGAGCTTCCCCTGCGTGGGGAGAGGAGAACCCAACCGGACCGAACCGGGCCAGGGGCCAGTAGCGCCAGATGGCCGTACCGATCAGATCGGCCTCCGGCAGGGGTCCCCAGAGATGGGAATCGAGGCTGGCATTGCGGTTGTCCCCCAGCACCAGCACCTCGCCGGCGGGAACCACAAAGGGCTCCAGGGCATAGGCCATCGGTTCGCGGGCCCAGTCCGGCTCGGCAGGGCTGCCATTGCGCCAAAGCTGGCCGTTCCTGACTTCCACCTGATCGCCGGCCACCGCCACAACCCGCTTGATCAGGGCCGTGCGGGCGTCGTAGCCCGCCTCCTGCAGCCGGGCCGGCGGGTGGAACACCACGATGCTGCCCGTGCGCACACCGGAGCCGAAACGGGGCGTGAGCTTCTCTACCAGGATTCGGTCCTGGAGCTGCAGGGTGGGCAGCATCGAGCCCGAGGGGATCCAGCGGGGCTCCACCACCGCCCAGCGCAGCATCAGGGCCAGCAGCACCCAGAGCAGCAGGCGGGCGAATTGCTGCAGCCATCCACTGGCCCCAGGCTGGGGGCCGGAGGGGGGCGTGGCGATGGCGGAGCCGCTGGCCATGGCGAAGCCGTCGATGAGGATGATCCCCCCATCCTGAACAGTGGAGCGTCCCCCGTGGCCGGGCCCCCGTCATCGCTGGCCAATGTGGCGGCGGCCCTGACGCTGCTGAAAGCGCTGCGCCGCGGCGGGCTGGCCCATGGGGTGCTCTGCCCGGGCAGTCGCTCGGCGCCCCTGGCGGTGGCCGCCGCCCTGCTGGAGCCCGGCGGCCTGCGCTTGCACACCGCCATCGATGAGCGCAGCGCCGCCTTTTTCGCCCTCGGCCTGGGTCGGGGCAGCGGCCAGCCCGTGGCGGTGATCACCACTTCCGGCACCGCTGTCGCCAACCTGCTGCCCGCCGCCGTGGAGGCCGATTTCGGCGCCCTGCCCCTGCTGCTGCTCACGGCCGACCGGCCGGCCCAGCTCAAGGGCTGCGGCGCCAACCAGAGCGTCAACCAGGAGGCCTTTCTGGCCTGCAGCTGCCGCTGGCTGGGCAGCGGCGCCCCCGAGGGGCTGGCGGCGATGGCGCCCAAGGAGCTGGAGGCCCTCGCCAGCGCCGCCCTTGCCGCCGCCCAAGGGGATGGGGCCGGGCGCGGCGCTGGCCCGGTCCACCTCAACCTGCCCTTCGCCGAACCGCTGCATGCCGGTGGCGGGGAGTTGACCCAACTGGCCGCCACGCTCTCCAGCCAGCCAGCGGGCGCTGCCCCCCCGACCCCGTTGGGCAACCCGCCGGCACCTCCACGCTTCGCCACCGCAGACGCCGCGACCCTGGACCCGGACCGTCCCGGCGTGGTGGTGGCCGGGCCCTGGCGCGGCAGCCCCTGCGCCTGGCACGCCCACGTGGAGGCCCTGCGGTGCTGGCAACGGCGCAGCGGCTGGCCCGTGCTGGCCGATGCCCTCTCGAGCCTGCGGGGTCTGCCGGGACTCACCACCGTGAAGGCCTACGACCTGATCCTGGCGGAGGGCTCCTCCAGTGCGACGGCGATCGGGGGCCTGCAGGTGTTGCGCCTGGGGCCCCTGCCCGCCAGCCGTCGCCTGCAGCGCTGGCTGGCCGCCCAGGTCGGACCCCAGGTGCTGGTGAGCGAAGGGGACGGGCGTCCCCTCGACCCCCTCCGGCTGGTGCGGGCCCAATGCGGCGCTGGCCTGGCGGCCTGGCTGGCGGCCCAACCCCAGCCCACCGAAGCGGGCGAGGCCGCAGGGGAATCGCTGGCGCTGGCGGACCGCTGGCGCCAGGCGGAGGCTCAGGTGCAGGCACTGCTGGAGCAGGAGCTGGCCGAAGAGGAGGGGGAGCCGGCCCTGGCCCGCCGGCTCAGCCGGCTGCTGCCGGCGGGGCTGCCGGTGCTGCTGGCCAACAGCAGCCCCGTGCGCGACTGGGAAAGCTTTGCCCACCCGGGCGCCCTAACGCGGCCGATGCACGGCTTCCGGGGGGCCTCGGGGATCGATGGCACCCTCTCGAGCGCCTGCGGCCTGGCCGAGGCCCTGGGCGAGCTGGTGCTGGTGAGCGGCGATCTGGCCCTGCTCCATGATGCCAATGGCTGGCTGTGGCGGAGCCAGCTGCGGGGACGCCTCACCGTGGTGCTGATCGACAACGGGGGGGGCGGCATCTTCGAGCAGCTGCCCATCCGCACCGAGCCGGCGGCGGCGATGGATTTCGAGCGATTGTTCGCCATGCCCCAGGCGGTGGATCCCCTGGCGCTGGCGGCAGTGCACGGGGTGCCGGGCCGGCGGGTGGCGTGCCTGGCGGCCCTGGAGAGCGATCTGGCCTGGGCACGGCAGCAGCCGATGGCGCTGCTGGTGATCGCCACCGACCGACGCCGTGATGCCGCCCTGCGGCAACGGCTGCGCACAATGGCCGCAGCCCAGGTCACGTCCCCATGACCCCCGTTCCCCCGCCCCTGCCGAGCTGGACCAGCGCCGGCGACTACAGCGACATCCGCTTCGAGACCAGCGGCGATGGGATCGCCCGGATCAGCCTCAACCGGCCCGAGAAGCGCAACGCCTTCCGGCCGCTCACCGTGCAGGAACTCTGTGATGCCTTCAACCGGGTCCGGGACGACCCCTGCATCGGCGTGGTGCTGTTCACCGGCGCGGGCCCAGCCGCCGATGGCGTCTGGGCCTTCTGCGCCGGAGGCGACCAGAGCGTGCGCGGTGATGGCGGCTACCTCGACGCTGCGGGGCTGCCGCGGCTGAACGTGCTCGACCTGCAACGCATCATCCGCAGCCTGCCCAAGGTGGTGATCGCCCTGGTGGCGGGTTATGCCATCGGCGGCGGCCAGGTGCTGCACCTGCTCTGCGACCTGAGCCTGGCGGCCGAAAATGCCGTCTTCGGCCAGACCGGGCCGCGGGTGGGCAGCTTCGATGGCGGCTTCGGCGCCGGCTATCTGGCCCGGGTGGTGGGGCAGCGCAAGGCCCGGGAGATCTGGTTCCTGTGCCGGCGCTACAACGCCGACCAGGCCCTGGCCATGGGGTTGGTGAACGCCGTGGTGCCCCTGGAGGATCTGGAGCGCGAGGGGGTGGCCTGGGCCCGGGAGGTGCTGCAGCACAGCCCCACGGCGATCCGTTGCCTCAAGGCCGCCTTCAATGCCGAAACCGACGGCCTGGCCGGGATCCAGGAGCTGGCGGGCCAGGCCACCCATCTTTTCTACCGGACCAGCGAAGGCCAGGAGGGACGCAATGCCTTCCTGGAGAAGCGGGACCCAGACTTTTCCGAGGCGCCCTGGCTGCCCTGATCGGCCCCTGGCCCTTCTTTAGTGCGTGGGAGCCACAAACGGTGTCCGTCTATCCGATCCCGGACAACGAAGCTGAGCGGCAGGCGGCCCTGGACGAGCAACACATTCTCGATACGGAGTCCGATGGGGACTTCAATAGCATCACCCGCCTGGCCAGCCAGATGCTGGGTGTTCCCACGGCCCTGATCTCAATGGTGGATCGCCAACGGCAATGGTTTCTGTCGCGGGTGGGGCTGGAAGCGAGTGAAACATCGAGGGATCTGGCCTTCTGCGCCCACGCCATCTGCTGCGATGCTCAGCCCGCAGCCAACACAACCCGCAGGCAATGAACATCAGTTGCTAAAGGACCTCGCCGGCATGGTGATCCGGCACATGGAATCCCAGCGACATGGCTACATCTGCCCGCTGACGGGCCTCCAGAGCCGCCGACCCTTTTACAAAGGAGGGGCAGCGGGAGTTCCAACGGGCGGGTTGGAAGACCGACCAACGGGTCCAGAGGTGGAGGTCATCGCTGCTTCCCTGTGGCCCCGTCGCCAACCATTGGCCAGGTTCTGGCCCCAGACGATGCTGTCGGCTTCCAGCGAGGTTCTCTTCTCCTTTGGGAACCTGATCAGATCGCCCCGGTAGAGGATTCTCCGGCCCAAAGCGATGCAGCCGTGATCTCCAGACCCATCAGCAGCGCGGCAGACGTCATGGCGGTGAAACGTAGCTGGACGGTTGGCGTGGCCCGCCTGGCCCATGAGCCGTCGCACCTTGGTGCTGGCTAGCCTCCAGCTACCACTCCTGCTGTCTGCCGCCTGATCGTGGTCCGCCGAGTCACCCTGCCCCTGGCCGCTGCCCTGATCAGCTCCATGACGGGGTGGGTGCTGGTGCCTTCCATCGCGGCCGCTGCCCCAGTGGAGACAGACGCCCTCTCCCCATCACGGCAGCTGGTGCTGAACCGCCGCCAGCGGCTGCTGACGGTGATGGAAGGAGAGCGGGAACTGCGCCGTTTCCGCGTCGGTGTGGGCATGCCCGGCTGGGAGACGCCAGTGGGGTCATTCAGCGTGATCGAGAAGACCGCCTATCCGATCTGGGAGCATCCGGCCAAGGGCGTGCACATTCCCCCAGGCCCCACCAATCCCCTTGGTTCCCGCTGGATCGGTTTTCACCGCGACTGCAAGGGCCGGAGTGGTTTCAATGGCCAGGAGCATCTGGAGGTGAAGGGGTGCGTGACCTCCGGCTTCCACGGCACACCGAACCGCGCCAGTGTCGGCGGCGCCGTGTCCCATGGCTGCGTGCGGCTCTTTGACGAGGACGTCAAGGAGCTGTTCGAACTGGTTCAGGTCGGCACCCCGGTGACGGTGCTGCCCTGAGGCACCGAAGCCCACCGGGGCAGCCCGTAGAGTTCCGGGCGCACCAGGGATCAAGAGCGGATGAGGGTTCTGTTTGCCGCTGCGGAGTGCGCTCCGATGATCAAAGTGGGGGGCATGGGAGATGTGGTGGGCTCCCTGCCACCGGCCCTGGCGGCCCTCGGCCATGACGTGCGCATCATCCTGCCGGGCTATGGCAAGTTGTGGAGTTGCCTGGAGATTCCCACGGAGCCGATGTGGCGCGGCCACGCCATGGGCACCGATTTCGCCATCTACGAAACCCGCCACCCCAGCTGCGGTCTGCCCATCTATCTGGTGGGTCATCCGGTGTTCGATCCGGAGCGCATCTACGGCGGTGAAGACGAAGACTGGCGCTTCACCTTCTTCGCCAACGCCACGGCTGAATTCGCGTGGAACGGAGGCTGGAAGCCCCAGGTGCTGCATTGCCACGACTGGCACACGGGCATGATTCCGGTGTGGATGCACCAGGACCCTGAAATCAGCACGGTGTTCACCATCCACAACCTGCGTTACCAGGGCCCCTGGCGCTGGAAGCTGGATCGGATGACCTGGTGCCCCTGGTACATGCAGGGCGACCACACCATGGCCGCGGCCCTGCTGTACGCCGACCGGGTCAACGCGGTATCCCCCACCTATGCGATGGAGATCCGCACGCCCGAATACGGCGAGCGTATCGACGGCCTGCTCAACTTCGTCAGCGGCAAGTTGCGCGGCATCCTCAACGGCATCGACACCGAAGCCTGGGATCCCGCCACGGACCCCACCCTGCCGCAACCGTTCTCGGCCGACGACCTCTCCGGCCGCAGCGCCAGCAAGCGACTGCTGCAGGAGCGCATGGGGCTGACCGTGAATCCCCGCACCTACCTGATGGGCATGGTGAGCCGGCTGGTGGATCAGAAGGGCGTCGACCTGCTGCTGCAGGTGGCCGACCGGGTGCTGGCCTACAGCGACAGCCAGTTCGTGGTGCTGGGAACCGGTGAGCGCGGCTACGAGTCGGGCCTGTGGCAGATGGCGGCCCGCCACCCCGGCCGCTTCGCCGTGTTCCTCACCTACGACGACGCCCTCTCACGCCTGATCTATGCGGGCAGCGACGCCTTCCTGATGCCGAGCCGTTTCGAGCCCTGCGGCATCAGCCAGATGCTGGCCATGCGCTACGGCTCAATCCCGGTGGTGCGCCGCGTCGGAGGCCTGGTGGACACCGTCCCCCCCAACGACCCCAGCGCCGGCACCGGTACGGGCTACGGCTTCGACCGCTATGAGGCGATCGACTTCTACACCACGATCGTGCGCTCCTGGGAGGCCTACCGCAACGAGCCCAGCTGGCAGGAGTTGCAGCGCCGGGCCATGACCACCGACTTCAGCTGGAACCGCTCGGCCCTGGCCTACGACGCCATGTACCGCGAGGTCTGCGGCGTCAAGGAGCCCACCCCCGACGCCGCCCAGGTGGAGCGCTTCTCCCAGGGCCAGGGGGCCGATCCCAGCCTGTTGCACGACGACCCCAGGCCGGATGTGGGCAGCAAGGCGCCCCCGCCGGCCCCGCGCCCCCGCAACCCCCTGGCCCTGCTGCGTCGCCGAAACGACTCCTGAGCTCGCCCCCCGTGTCCGGCGCCCATGGCTGATCCGGTTCCACCAGCTTCCGATCTACCGGCGCCCTATGCCAGTCCCTGGGGCCCGTTGGGCCGCGCCTTGCGGGCCGTGCTGGCCTCGCTGCGCCTGAGGCTGCGCGAACTCTGGCGGCGCAATCGGGAGGGGGATCTGTCGGTGCCGGGCTTCTGGCCGCAGGGGCTGGCCCCCCTGTTCTGGCCGTTGCTGCTGGCGGCCCTGCTGGCGCTGACCCTGGCGCTGGCGGGGAAGGCCTGGGGCCGGTTGTCCCATCGCGCGCCGTCGCCGCCGCCGGCGGCACGTCCCGCGGCGCCGCTGCTGGCCCCGGCGCCCGAGGAGGCCCCGACCGTCTCTGTGCCCGCACGTGTCGCCCCAGCGGCCGTGGCCGCACGCGCGCCCATGCCGGAGCCACCGCCACCTCCACCGCCCCTGGAGCTCGATCCCCTCCTGGCCCTGCTGGCCCAGGACGATCCCGAGCATCTGGTCGCCTCGGCCCATCCGGCGCCCAGCGAAGGCCGGCTGGTGCTCACCATGGCGCCGGCCTACACCGGTCTCAGCGAAGCGACCCGGCGGCGCTGGGCAGAGCGCTGGCAGCAGCGCGCCCTGGCCCTCGGCTACGAACGACTGGAGCTGGTGGACGGCCGCCAGCGCCTGCTGGCCCGCAGGGCCCTGGTGGGCTCCGGCATGATCCTGCTCGATCCCGGTGCCACAGGCTGATGCCGCTGCCGTTCGAGCCCCTGTGCCAGCTGTGGGGAGAGCCCCTGATGGCCCCCGGAACCACCACACCGGAAGGCTTCCGCCGTGTGAGCACCGACAGCCGCGGCGCGCTGGCCGGCGCCCTGTTCGTGCCCCTGGTGGGAGAGCGCTTCGACGGGCACCGCTTCCTGGCTGAGGCCCTTGCCGCCGGGGCGGCGGCAACCCTGGTGCAGAAGGACCGCCTGGATGGGGACGTGGTGGCGCAGCTTGTGACCACTGGCGGGCGGCCGATCTGGCTGGTGGAGGACACCCTGGTGGCCTACCAGCAGCTGGCCCTGCTGTGGCGGCGACGGCTCGGAATGCCGGTGGTGGCGGTGACCGGCTCAGCGGGCAAGACCACGACGCGGGAACTGATCAAGGCGGCCCTGGGCTCCCTGGGGCCGGTGGTGGCCAGCAGCGGCAACGAGAACAACGACGTCGGGGCGCCCCTCACCCTGTTGAAGGCCAACGAGGCCACGGCGGCCCTGGTGGTGGAGATGGGGATGCGGGGCCTGGGGGAAATCGATCGGCTCAGCCGCTGCGCCGAGCCGGATGTGGCCGTGATCACCAACATCGGCACCGCCCACATCGGCCGGCTGGGCAGCCGCGAGGCGATCGGGCAAGCCAAGTGCGAGATCACCGCCGGCCTGGGGCCCGACGGGGTATTGGTGATTCCGGCCGGGGATCCGCTGCTGGAGCACTTCCTGGCGAGGGTCTGGGGGGGACGGGTGCTGCGGGTCGCCCTGGAGGACGAGCTGGCGGCGTTCCCAGCCGGGACGCCGGCGCCGGACCTGGTGGGACGGCTGGAGGGTGGCTGCCTCAACCTGGTGGGCGGGCCCAGCCTGCGGCTGCCCCTGGAGGGGCGCCACAACGCCCGCAACCTGCTGCTGGCGGTGGCGGTGGCCCAGGAGCTGGGCGTCCCGGCCACAGCCCTCGTCGACCTGGCGGTGGAGTTGCCGGGGGGGCGGGCCAGACGCTGGAGCCTGGGTGGGGTGGAGCTGCTGGATGAGACCTACAACGCCTCGCCGGAGGCGGTGCTGGCGGCCCTGGAGCTGCTGGGGGCCCCGGGCGGAGCCGGGGAAGGCCGCCGCTATGCGGTGCTGGGCACGATGCTCGAGCTGGGGGAACGCAGCCTGGAGCTGCACCGCCAGGTGGCCGGTCGGGCCCGGGCGCTGGGACTTGACGGGCTGGTGATCGTGGCCGCCGAGGCCGAAGCCCAGGCGATGCTCGCCGCCGCCGCCGGGGTGCCGCGGCTGGCTCGGGCGGCCACGCCCGAGGAGGCGGCCGCCATGCTGCTCGACTGGCTCGAGCCGGGGGATCGGGTGCTGCTCAAGGCCAGCCGCGGGGTGGCCCTGGAGCGGGCGATTCCCTTGCTCGAGGCCGGCCTCGGCCCGGCCGCCTGAAGCCCGCCGCTTGAAGCACGGAGCCGCTCCCAGCAGGATGGGGCGACCCCCGACCGCCGACCGGGCCTTGGGGGCCAACGCCATCGTCGGCACCCGCTACGACGGCTCCGAGGTGCAGGGCGGCACCGCCGCCGCCACCGAAGTGCTCTGCTACGGCACCGCCGTGGTGGTGGAGCCCTGGCCCAGCAGCAGCAGCAGCGGCAGCAGCGCGTAGAGGAGCAGTAGGGCCAGGTAGACGACGCCGGAGACCGGGTCGCGGTTGATGAGGATGTCCTGCAACGAGCGCTGCTGCAGCAACAGCCCCACCGCCAGCTCCGCCGCCACCATGAACGCCAGGGCGAGGGCTCCGGCGGCCACCCGGGGGAGGGGGCCACGGCCGGCCAGCTGCCGCCGCACCACAAGCCGGGCGGCCAGCACCATCGCCAGGGCCATCCACGGCATCTCCAACAGTTCGGCCAGGCGCTCCCCCAGCCGCGGCACCAGCAGCGGCACCCGCACCGCCCCCAGAACGAAGCCGGTGCCGAAGACCAGGGCGAAATAGGTGGCGGCGGCGCGCAGGATGCCCATGGCAGCGACAGGGCGGCACGACCATGGTCAGTCTTCTGCCGCCTCTGGGGCGTTGTTGTCCGATTGTGGAGAGCCCGCAGGAGTCGCCCGATGCCCATAGCAGCCAGCACGGCCCGGCACCGGGGCACCTGGACAGGGGGCGCCATCGCCGCGGCCTCGCTCCTGGTGGTGGCGTCGCTGCCCCTGCAGGCAGCCCCCCAGAAGCCGCCGCTACAGGGCACCAGCTGGCAGCTGGTGGGGATCCAGTCGATGGATGACGCCCAGGGCCTGAGGCGCCCGCGGGACGCGTCCCGCTACACCCTCTCGCTCCAGGCCGATGCCCGGGCGGTCCTGCAGCTCGACTGCAACCGCGCCACGGGCAGCTGGCGGGTGGAGCCCAGCGCCGACCCCGGCAACGGCGGCTTCCGCTTCGGACCCCTGGCCAGCACCAAAGTCCTGTGCCCGGCCCCCAGCCTGGGGGAACCCCTGGCCCGCCAGCTTCCCTTCGTGCGGGGCTACCTGCTGCGGGACGGCCGGCTGAACCTGAGTCTGCTGGCCGATGGCGGCATCCTCATCTGGGAACCCCGCGCCGGCGCCGGGCCCAGCTACAGCAACCGGCCCGATCCGGCGCTGGAAGCGGCGATCCTGGCGGCCTTCCCCGACCTGCGCCGCACCCCGGGGAGCGCCGCCGGGGGCATGGGGCGGATCAGCTACTTGTACGGCCGTACCGATCTCGATGGGGATGGCCGTCAGGACGTGCTCATCTACCTGATGGGTTCCTACGTCTGCGGCACCGGTGGCTGCACGCTCCAGGTGTACCGCCAGGAAGCCACCGGCTACCGCCTCATCACCAGCTTCCCCACCAGCTGGCTGCCGGTCATCGTCCCGGCGGCGGGCCGCAACCGCTGGCGTGATCTCTGGCGCCTGCAGTCCGGGGGTGGCGCCCCGGACACCTGGGTGCGCGAGGCGTTCGACGGCCGGGGCTACCGCAGCAAGGAGCGCCTACCGGCGGCCGGCGGGCCACCGGCGGGCACCGCCGTGCTGAGCGGCGATCCCTCCCTGGCGGACGGGGCGCCGCTGGTGCCGCGCCCCTGATCCATCCCGGCGCCCATGGGCTGGCCCTCAGCCCTCGGCCTCCAGCCGCCACTGCAGCACCTGGCCGGCATGGAAGGGCACCAGATCGGTGGCACTGCCGTCGGCGGCGTTTTTATGCAGCCGTGGCGGCACTGTGTGGGCCTGCCGCACCAGGGTGATCGCTCCCTCGTTGAGGGGCAGTCCGTAGAAGGCGGGCCCATGCAGGCTGGCGAAGGTCTCCAGGCGATCCAGGGCCCCCTCCTGCTCGAACACCGCCGCGTAGCTCTCCAGGGCGTAGGGGGCGTTGTAGATGCCGGCGCAGCCGCAGGCGCTTTCCTTGGCCGAGCGGGGATGGGGGGCCGAATCGGTGCCCAGGAAGAAGCAGGGCTCCCCCGAGGTGGCGGCCTGGCGCAGGGCCAGCCGGTGCCGTTCGCGCTTGGCCACCGGCAGGCAGTAGAAGTCCGGCCGCAGCCCGCCCTGGAACATCGCGTTGCGGTTGATGTGCAGGTGGTGGGGGGTGATGGTGGCGGCCAAGTTGCCCCCCCCCTGACGCACGAAGGCGACCGACTCGGCGGTGGTGATGTGCTCCAGCACCACCTTCAGGCCTTGGTGCCGCTGCAGCAACGGCGCCAGGTGACGCTCGATGAACACGGCTTCGCGGTCGAAGATGTCGATCTCCGCGTCGGTCACCTCCCCGTGGATCAGCAGGGGCATGCCGATCCGCTCCATCGTGGCCAGCACCGGCTCGATCCGAGCCAGGTCAGTGACGCCGGCGGCGGCGTTGGTGGTGGCATGGGCCGGGTAGAGCTTGCAGGCGGTGAAGACCCCCTCGCGGTGGCCGCGCTCGATCTCCGCCGGATCGATCGTGTCGGTGAGGTAGGCGGTGAGCAGGGGGGTGAAATCACTGCCGACGGGCAGGGCCGCCCTGATCCGGGCGCCGTAGGCCGCGGCCGCCGCCACCGTGGTGATCGGCGGGCTGAGGTTGGGCATCACGATCGCCCGAGCGAAGCTGCGGGCCGTGGCCGGGGCCACCATCTGGAGCATGGCCCCGTCGCGCAGGTGCACATGCCAGTCGTCAGGACGGCGCAGCCGCAGCCGCTGGGGCGCGATCGGATCGATGCCAGACGTGCCCATCACACGAAAAGAGTCCACTGGCTTTTCACTGGGACGACGCGGCGGTGCAATCGTTCAACCCTAGGCATCACCCCACGACCGGCCCTGCTCAGCGCTGGGGGCGACCCAGCAGGAACACGACCGCCATCGCCAGGTAACCCAGGGCCCAGGGGGTGCCGCTGCCCCAGCCAGGGTTCAGGACGGTGTCGGCCAGGGTGAAACTCCAGGCGTGGATGAGGCCCAGCCAGGAGGCGGCCGCCGCCACCAGGGCGCAGAGGGCGGCGGCGCGATAGCGCTGCTCGATCACATACACCAGCATCGCCGCCAGCAGCATGGCCGCCAGGATCTGGCCCTGCTCGAGGGCGAAGGCGCCGGCGGCCCAGACGTCCGCCTGTTGCAGCGGCGGCAGCAGCTGGGGACCGAAGGGGTTGGCCGGGGTGCCGCTGCCCCCGGCCCGCAGCCCCGCCTTCAGCATCAGGGAGCCCCAGCCGGCCAGGCCGGGCAGCAGCCCCAGGGCCACGGCGGGGGCGTGGGCCGGCGGCGTGGCCTGGAAGGCCTGGGCCGCCATCACCAGGGCGATGTAGAGCACGATCGCCATGCCGGCCTCGATCGGCACCAGCTGGCCCACCACTCCGAACAGCCCCAGCAGGCAGCCCAGGCCCATCACCAGGCCGTTGAGCCAGGAGTAGCCGATGCGGGCCCCCATGCCCTTCCAGCCCGGGTGGCCGATGTAGATGGTGGTGGGGAAGCAGGAGCCCAGCCCGGCGGCGGCGACCGTGCCGATGCCGTTGATCAGCAGCGAACTCTTCACCGGGTAGGCGTCGCCGGCCGCCTCGGCACTCTCCAGGTTCTGCAGCGACCCCAGCAGGTTGAACAGACCCATCGGCAGCGTCACCCCCAGCCAGGGAATCAGGGCGTCACGACCCTCCCAGAGGGCACCGAGCCTGGGCACGGGCAGGTGCAGGCCCACCTGGGCGAGGTTGGTTTGCCAGGTGGGGCCGTCCAGCCGCAGCAGGCCCGTGGCCGCGGCCAGGACGATGCCCACCAGCACCGCCAGCACACCCCCCGGCAGGGGCAGCCGGGCCTGGCCGAAGTAGGCCAGCAGAATCACCGCCAGCACCGCCAGCCCCACCACCGGCACGGCGTAGGTGCGCAACAGGAAACCGAGGCCGATGTACCCCAGGGCGATGCCGGCCAGGGTGGAGAGCAGGGCCGCCCGGGGCAGCCAATGCCGCAGGGGGGCCACCAGGAAGGCACCGCCCGCCTCGATCAGCCCCGACCCGAGGCAGGCCAGCAGGCCGGCGCGCCAGGAGAGCAGCGAAGCCGCCTGGGGATCAAGGCCCTGGCCGGTGGCGGCCAGTTTCACCGGCAGCATCACCAGGAAGACATAGGCGAACAGGCTGACCGTGTTGATGCCATAGGGAAGGGCGGTGCGGTCGTCTCTGCCCTCGCGCCGTCCCAGCCGGTGGGCCTGAACGGCGTAGGCCCCATTGCCCACCACCAGGCTGATGCCGGTGGCCGGCAGGATCGTGCCGAAGATCAGGCCATCGGGATACCCCAGCACGCCGCGACAGAGCGAGACGATCAGCAGGATCTGGATCAGGTTGTCGAGCCCCAGGCCCAGGAAGCCGTCCAGGTCGCCGCGCACCCACCAGCGGGGTGTTGGCTTGACGAGCTCAGCCATGGGGCAGCCCCGCCGGCATCCGATCCGGAAACAGCACCCCATCGAGGTGGTCGCATTCGTGCTGCACCACCCGGGCATGGAAGCCCTCCACCTGCCGCTCGAAGGGATGGCCCGCAGGATCGAAGGCCCGGTAACGCAGAAGGCGCCAGCGGGGCACCAGGGCCCGCCAGCCCGGCACGCTCAGGCAGCCCTCCCAGGCGCCATCGTCCGTTTCGTCGCCGAGGGGCGTGAGCACCGGATTGATCAGCAGCGTCTCCGGGATGGGGGGCGCCTCCGGGTAGCGGGGGTTGTGGCTGAGGCCGAAGATCACCACCCGCAGCGGTACACCGATCTGGGGGGCCGCCAGGCCGGCGCCGTTCGTGGCGGCCATGGTGTCGCGCAGGTCCTGCAGCAGGACCGGCAGGGCGGGGTCATCGAATCGCTGCACCGGTGCACTCACCTGGCGCAGGCGGGGATCTCCGATGGTCAGCACGTCTCGGACGGCCATGGGCGGCTCTGGATCGGTCCCACTGTGCCGCCTTCCGGCCGCACCGTCCGTACCATCCGCAGATGATGCTGCGCCCGGCGACGCCATGGTCGTGAGCTCCCTGCGGGTGGCCGTGCTCTGCTGCGACGGTCTCTACCAGCGCCACCTGGTGCGGCGGGTGGCCGAGGCGTTCACCCTGGTGGGGGTGGTCTTGCAGGTATCTCCGCCCGACAGCCGCAGCTGGACGACCCGGCTGGCGAGATACCGCCGGCCCCTGCGGTTGCTGCGCCAGCTGATCGCCCGCGTGCTGCTGCGGCCCCACGACCGCCGCGGCGCGGCCCTGCAGCGGCAGCTGTTCCACCACAACGGCGCCCCGCCGGAGCTGCCGGCCGAGGTGCCGGTGCTGGTCACGTCGGCCATCAACGAGCAGCGCACCGCCGACTTCCTGCGCCAGCTCTCCGCCGACATCGTCCTGGTCAACGGCACCCAGCTGCTGCGGGCGCCGGTGCTGGAGCTGATCCCCTCGATCCGCCACGGCCTCATCAACCTGCACACCGGGCTGTCGCCCTATTCGCGGGGGGCCAACTGCAACCTTTACATGCTCCTGGAGGGTCACCCGGAGCTGGTGGGGGTGACGGTGCACCACATCGACCCCGGCATCGACAGCGGCGACATCATCCTGTCGGCCAGGGTGCCGATGGAACCAGACGACGACGTCGAGACCATCGAGGTGCGCAGCTTCCAGGTGGGCATCGAGCTGCTGATCGAGGCGGCCCGCCGGCTCGAGGCCGGCACCGCCCCGCGGGTGCCCCAGTGGGAGAAGGGCAAGCTGTTCCTGCGGCGCACCGGCTACAGCTACGAGCCCTGGCAGCGGCTGCTGGCCAACCGCCGCATCGCCAGGGGGCTGGTGCGCACCTACCTGGCCGACCAGGGGCGCCGCGATGGGGCCGTGCGGGTGGTGCGGGGGGAGCAGCCATGAGCCGCCTGGGGCGCGTCACCAACCGGGCGGCGGACCTGCTGTTTCTGCCGCCGCTGGATCGCCTCTGGCGCCGGCGCCTGCGGGGGAACGTGCTGTGTTTGCTCTATCACCGGGTGGACGAGCCGGGCCGGGTGCCCTTCCTCGACCGCTTCGGGGTCCCGCCGATCCCCCCCGGCGAGCTGGCCGCGGAGCTGGGCTATTTGCAGCGCCGCGGCGCCCGCTTCCTCACCTACGCCGATCTGCGGGCGGGACGGTACCCGTCAGCCAACGAGTTCGCGGTGATCGTCAGCTTCGATGACGGCCTGCGCTGCAACTACGAGGAGGGGCTGGAGGTACTCGAAGGGCTGGGCGTCCCCGCCGTGTTCTTCCAGTCGTCCGGAATGCTCGCCGGCGGGGGGCTGGTCTGGGAGCATGCCCTCTACTGGTATGGGGCCCACCCCGCCCTGGCGCCCCGGCTGGCGGAGCTGGCCCAGCAGCGCCTGGCTCTGCCGGCCGATCTGGCGGGTGCGGCCCTGATCGCCCGGCTGCGGGATGCCACCCCCGTCGCCAGGGTGCGGGAGCTGCTGGCGGAGCTGGCGGAACGCTGGGGCACGGCCGGCGAGCTGGCGGCGGCGGCCGATCGCCTCTACCCCAGAGAGGCCCACCTGCGCCGGGCCCGGGACGCCGGCCACGAGCTGGGCAGCCACGGCCACCACCACGTCCCCCGCTGCAACATCAGCGCGGCGGAGTTCGAGCAGGAACTGGTCCGCTCCAGCGCCGTGCTCGGCCGGGTGCTGGGGGAGGCGCCCCAGGCGTTCTCCTATCCCTTCAACAGCCATCTGCTCGGCGATGCCCAGATCTGCGGCCGCCACTACCTCCAGGTGGCCACCGTCGACGCCGCCCTGGTCACCACCGCCACCCCGGCCCTGGCCCTGCCCCGCTTCACCTGGCCCGGGCCCCACCCCAATCCGCTGCGCCGCCGCCGCTGGCTCTGCACCGGAACACTGGCCTGGCCGGGGAGATAGGGTCTGGATTCCTTCCGTGTTGCGATGACCTGGCCCCTGGCCGTGTTCGACGGGACCATCAGCCTCACCACCCTGGAATCCCTCCTCCACGACTGGGGCTACAGGGTGGTCTTCGGCGCCATGCTGCTGGAGAACGCCGGCGTGCCCCTGCCCGGCGAGACGGTCACCCTGCTGGCGGGCTATGCGGCCGGCAGCGGCCAGTTGCAGGTGCTCGGGGTGATGGGGGCGGCGGCCGGCGGGGCGATCCTGGGGGACAACCTCGGCTACTGGGTGGGGCGCCGGGCCGGCTGGGGGCTGTTGCTGCGGGCCGGACGGCTGCTGGGCCGCAGTCCGGAGCAGATGGAGGTCCTGCGGGAACGGTTCCTGCGCCATGCCGGCAAGTCGGTGCTGCTGGGCCGGTTCGTGGCGGTGCTGCGGGTGCTGGCCGGCCCCATCGCCGGCGCGGTGCGGATGCCCTACCGCCGCTTCCTGCTGTTCAACATGCTGGGGGCCGTGCTCTGGGCCTCGACGATGGTGGGCCTGGCCTGGCTCGGCGGCCGCTGGATTCCCTTCGATCAGATGGTGAAGGGCGTGGTCGAGTTCGGCCTCGGCGCCCTGGTGCTGCTGGTGATCGTGCTGGTGGTGCCGAAGCTGGTGGCCCGCTTCGAGGAGGCCCAGCTGGAACGGGAGGCCCAGGATCCCCCCGCCTGAGCCGATCGGGCCGCGGATGCCTACAGGCCGAAGTGGCGGCAGATCAGCCACGGCACCACCAGGGCCAGACCGATGGACAGGGGGGCGCCGTAGCGGGCCATGTCAAGGAAGCGATAGCGGCCCGGGCCGAACACCATCAGGTTGGTCTGGTAGCCGATCGGGGTAAGGAAGCTCTGGCTGGCGGCGAAGGTGATGGCGAAGATGAAGGCCATCGGTGGCAGCGCCAGCCCCTTGGCCAGTTCGGTGGCGATCGGGATCAGCAGCACCACGGTGGTGCCGTTGCTGAGCGCCTCGGTGAACAGCTGACCCAGCACGAACACCACCAGCAACACCCCATAGGCGGGCCAGCCCTGGAGGGACTGGAGCAGGTCGGTGGCCAGGGCCTCCGCCAGGCCGGTCTTCTGCATCGCCACACTGAAGCAGGAAAGGGAGCCCAGCAGCAGGATCACATCCCAGCGAACGGAGCGCAGCAGCTCCCCGGAGCGCAGGCAGCCCGTGGCCACCATCGCCACCATCGCCAGCAGCACCGAGGCCATCAACGGCAGGATCTTGAGCATCGGCAGCAGGATCATCAGCGCCGTGATCCCCATCGCGACAAGCTTGCGATCGGTGGTGGGCAGGTCCTTCTCCAGCTCATCGAGCAGCACCAGGTCGTTGTTGGCCTGCAGGCCGCGGATGGCATCCACCGGCGCCTGCAGCAGCAGCACGTCGCCGGCCTGCAGCACCACCCGGCCCAGCAGCTCGCGCAGCACCTGGTTCCCCCGCCGCACCGCCAGCAGGGTGGCGTTGTAGCGCTGGCGAAAGCGCATGTCCCGCACGCTCGCCCCGGCCAGGGTGGAACCGTTGGGCAGCAGCACCTCCACCACCCGCTGGGGGGAGGTGGTCTCGCCGGCCAGCTCGCGCAGGTCCTCTTCCTGATCACCGATCGGGGCGAGGGTGACGGTGTGCTCCTGCTGGAGACGCAGCAGGTTGTCGCGGTTGCAGCGCAGCAGCAGCCGGTCGCCGGCCTGCAGGGGCAGGTCGGCCAGGGGGGCGCTGAAGCTGTCCTGGCCGCGGTGGAGCTCCAGCACGTCCACGTCGAAGCGCCGCTGCAGGCGGCTGTTGTGCAGCGACTGGCCGATCAACTCGGACTGCTCCGGGATCAGCACGTCGGTGAGGTAGCCGTCGCGGGAAAGGCCGCCCAGCAGGTCCCCATCCCCCTGGCCGCGGTCGGGCAGCAGCCGATCAGAGACGATCAGCATGTACAGCCCCCCCAGCAGCCACACGGGGATGCCGATGGCCGTGAAGCTGAACAGCTCCAGGGAGCCGAAGCCCAGCTGGCGGCTCACATCGCTGGCCAGCAGGTTGGTGGAGGTGCCGAGCAGGGAGATGGTGCCGCCCAGCACGGTGGCGAACGACAGGGGCAGCAGCACCTTGGAAGGAGAAACGCCACGCCGGTGGCACCAGCCCTCAATCACCGGCAGCAGGGTGGCCACGATCGGGGTGTTGGGGATGAAGCTGGAGATGGGGGCCACCACCCCCACCATCAGGGCGATCATCCGCTTGGGGCTGCGCACGGCATCGGAACCGATCAGGGCCCGCAACCGATCCAGGCCGCCACTGCGGAACAGGCCGGCGGAGACGGCGAACAGGCCCATCAGGGTGATCAGGGCGGGGCTGCCGAAACCCTGCACCGCCTCATCCGGCTTGAGCACCTGGAAGCTGACCAGCAGGGCCGCCGCCAGCAGGCCGGTCACCTCGGGGGCGAGCCAACCGCTGACGAACAACACCATGGCCCCGACGAACACCGCCAGGGTGATGAGTCCATCTGGGGTAGCGGCGACCGTGAGGAACGCTTGCATCGGCTCGTTCAGAGGTAGAAGCCGACCGTAGTGACGACCCGGGTGCCGCGCTCGCGCAGAGCGCGCCTGAGGCAAATCGTCGACTGGTTGTGCAACAGGTTCTCCCAGCGATGGCGGGTGACGAACACCGGCAGCACCACCATGCAGAAGGCGTGACGGTCCTTGTGATGCTCGCGCTCGAAGCGCCGCACGAAGTCGACCACCGGGTCCACCAGGGAGCGGTAGGGGGACTCCAGCACCTCCAGTGGAACGTCCGGCAGCTGCCGGCTCCACTGCTCGCGGAACGCCCCGGCGCGGCCGTCGCCGAGATCCACATGCACGGCCACTAGGTCGCTGGCGTTGCTGCGGGCGAAGCAGAGAGCTTCCAGGCTGCCGCGGTGCAGCTGGCCCACCAGCACCACCGTGGGGGTGCCGCCACCGGGGGGAGGGCCGGCGGGCAACGGCAGGCGCCCGGCGGTGTCAAGGCGCAGACGCCGGGCCACGGCGTCGTAATGGGCGCGGATCCGCAGGTACAGCATCACCAGCAGCGGAATCGCCACCACCACCACCCAGGCCCCCTGGGTGAACTTGCTGACCAGCAGCACCACGCCCACCACGGCGGTGATCCCGGCGCCGATGCCGTTGATCAGCGCCCTGGTGCGCCAGCCCCGATCCCGCAGCTTCCACCAGTGCACCACCATGCCGGCCTGGGAGAGGGTGAAGCTGATGAACACGCCCACCGCATAAAGGGGGATCAGGCGGCTGACGCTGCCATCAACGATCACCAGCAGCAGGCCGGCCAGGGCGCTGAGGGCAAAGATGCCGTTGCTGAACACCAGCCGGTCGCCCAGGGAGCAGAGCTGGCGAGGCAGAAAGCCGTCCTGGGCCAGGAAGGCCGCCAGCCTGGGGAAATCGGCATAGGCGGTGTTGGCCGCCAGCAGCAGGATCAGCAGTGTGGCGAGCTGCAGCACGAACAACAGCGGGCCATCCCCGAAAATCCGATCCCCCAGCTGATAGAGCAGGGTGGGGCCGTTCTCCTCCACCACCAGGCCGCTCTGGTGGGCCAGGGCGCTGATGCCGCTGAACATCAGGGCCAGCATCAGCACCATCACCCCCAATACCCGACGGGCGTTGCGCCACTCCACCGGCTTGAAGGCGGCGACGCTGTCGCTGATCGCCTCGATGCCGGTGAGGGCGGCGCAGCCGGAGCTGAAGGCCCGCATCAACAGCAGGGGGCCGATGGCCTGCAGGCCCTGGCTGCCCTGGTGGGCCGCCGCCAGCAGCCGTTGCTGCTCCGCCAGCGGCAGGGGAGGCAGCTGGCCCATCCCCAGCTTGAGGAAGCCCGCCACCAGCAGGGTGACGACCGCGCCCATGAAGAGGTAGGTGGGCAGGCTCAGGAACCTGGCGCTGGAGCTCACCCCCCGCAGGTTGGCAAGCATCACCAGCAGCACCGCCAGCAGGCAGAGGGGCACCCGGACCGCGGCCAGCGCAGGGAAATAGGAGGTGAGGGCGGCGATACCGGCGGCCACGCTCACCGCCACCGTCAGCACGTAGTCGATCGAGAGAGAGGCACCCGCCACCAGGCCAGCGCCCTGGCCGAGATTCTGCTGGGAGACCCGGTAGGAGCCGCCCCCCTGCGGGTAGGCCTTGATCGTCTGCCGGTAGCTGCTGGCCACCACCAGCATCAGGGCCACGATCAGGCCCGTGATCGGCAGGGTGAAGGGCAGGGCCGCCACTCCGCCCATCCCCAGCACCAGCACGATTTCCTGGGTGGCGTAGGCCACTGAGGAGAGGGCATCGGAGCTGAGGATCGCCAGCGCCTCGGCGTTGCTGTAACGCTCGCCGTGGTGGGCGCTGCTGGGCAAGGGAGTGCCGATCAGCCGGCGCCGCAGGGTGTCGAGGCGGGGCATGCGGCGTCGGCTTTTCCGATGACTGCTTTAGGACGCCAGGGGCCGTGGGCCTGGCCATCCATGGCACCAAGAAGCCACGTCAGACCAACCCACCATGGGTGCACGGCGAACGGGCGCCAAGCCAACCCCTACCTAATGTTCGGGCGATTCGTGAATCGCCACGTTGAACACAGCAACCCCCGCGATCTCCTGGCACGCCCTGGCTCCTGAGGCGTGCCTTGAAGCGCTGGGGGCCAGCTCCGAGGGTCTGAGCACAGCCCAGTGCGCTGAACGGCTGGCCAGGCTTGGCCTGAACCGGCTGGAGCTCAAGGCCGGGCGCAGCAATCTGCGCATCCTCTGGGATCAGTTCAGCAACGTGATGCTGATCATGCTGCTGGCAGTGGCGGCGGTGTCAGCCGGTGTGGCCTATGCGGCCCAGCGGTTCCCCAAGGATGCGATCGCCATCGTGCTGATCGTGGGCCTCAACGCCCTGCTCGGCTACCTGCAGGAAAGTCGCGCCCAGCAGGCGCTTCAGGCCCTGCGCGACATGGCCCAACCGCTGGTGACCGTGCGGCGCGACGGCCTCTGGCAACGGCTGCCCAGCGAACAGCTCGTGCCGGGGGATCTGATCCGGGTGGAGGCCGGCGACCGGGTACCGGCCGATGCCCGCCTGCTGGAGGTGGCCGAGCTGGGCCTGCGGGAGGCGGCCCTCACCGGCGAGGCCGAGGCGGTGAACAAGCTGGCCGGACTGGTGTTCGAACCTTCCACCCCCGTCCTGGAGCGTCAGAACTGCCTGTTCCAGGGCACCGAGGTGGTGCGCGGCCGCGGCCTGGCCGTGGTCAGCGCCACCGGCATGGACACCGAACTGGGCAAGATCGCCCAGATGATCAACACGGCGGGGGGGGAGACCACGCCGCTGCAGGAACGGCTCGATGGCCTGGCCAACGTGCTGGTCGTCTCCGCCCTGGCCCTGGTGGCCGTGGTGGTGGTGCTGGGTTGGCTGCTGGGCCAGCGCCTGCTCGATCTGCTGGAGGTGGCCCTGTCGATGGCGGTGGCGATCGTGCCGGAAGGACTGCCGGCGGTGATCACCGTGACCCTGGCCATCGGCACCCAGCGGATGGTGCAACGCGCCGCCCTGATCCGCCGCCTGCCGGCCGTGGAAGCCCTGGGTTCGGTCACGGTGATCTGCACCGACAAGACCGGCACCCTCACCCTCAACCGTCAGGTGGTGCAGGAGCTGCGCAGCGGCACCACGGCGCTGCAGGTGAGCGGCAACGGCTACGACCCCCACGGCGACTTCCACACCACAGAGCTCACCCCCCCCGCCGGAGTCACGGCTGGTGTGGCACCGGGGGGCCGCAATCTTCTGCTCCAGGCCGGTGTCCTCTGCAGCGACGCCGAACTCAAGCAGGAGCCCGATAGTCGCTGGGAAATCCTCGGTGACCCCACCGAAGGGGCCCTGGTGGTGGCGGCGGCGAAGGCCGACCTCGACGGTTTCGCCCTGCGCAGCCACTACAAACGCCAGGCCGAGATTCCCTTCAGCTCCGAACGTCAGCTGATGGCGGTCTGGGTGCAGGATCGCGACGGCAGCCTGCAGGCCCCCCTGGGGGAAACGTCGGCCGGCTCCACCACCTTGATGATCAGCAAGGGGGCCCCTGAAGTGATCCTCGGCACTTGCGATCGCTGGCTCGCCGCCTCCGGTGTGGCCACCCTCAGTACCCCCCAGCGCCAGTGGTGGCTGGACCAGGCCCGCGACCTGGCTGCGTCCGGCCTGCGGGTGCTGGCCTTCGCCTGCGCCCCCCACCACCCCAGCCCCGAGCACGAACTGGAGCATCAGGTGTTGCTGGGGCTGATGGCCCAGCTGGATCCCGCCCGTCCCGAGGTGGCCGAGGCGGTGGCCCGCTGCCGTGAAGCCGGCATCCGTCCGGTGATGATCACCGGCGACCACCCCCTCACCGCCCGGGCCATCGGCGTCAGCATCGGTCTGGTGGAGCCGGGTGCCGAGGTGGTGCTCGGCCGGCAGCTGGAGGAGGCCGATGCCGCCGGGCTGGCCGCGATCGTGGCTCGGTGCAACATCTACGCCAGGGTGCCGCCCGAGCAGAAACTGCGTATCGTCAAGGCCCTTCAGGGCCTGGGGCAGATCGTGGCCATGACCGGCGACGGCGTCAACGACGCCCCGGCCCTCAAGCAGGCCCACATCGGTGTGGCCATGGGGATCACCGGCACTGAGGTGAGCAAGGAAGCCTCGGACATGGTGCTGCTCGATGACAACTTCGCCACGATCGTCAATGCCGTGGAGCAGGGCAGGCTGGTGTATGCGAACATCCGCCGCTTCATCAAGTACATCCTCGGCAGCAATGTGGGCGAGCTGATCACCATCGGCTCCGCCCCCCTGCTGGGTCTGATGGGCGTGCCGATGACCCCCCTCCAGATCCTCTGGATGAACCTGGTCACTGACGGCGTGCCCGCCCTGGCCCTGGCGCTGGAGCCCGGGGAGGCGGGCCTGATGCAGCGCCCCCCCGCCGAGCCCGGCGAATCCATCTTCGCCCGGGGCATCGGCAGCTACATCCTGCGCATCGGGGTGGTGTTCGCCGTGATCACGATCACGATGATGCTGTACGCCTCCCGCTCCGGCTCTCCCTGGAAGACGATGGTGTTCACGATGCTGTGCCTGGCGCAGATGGGACACGCCCTGGCGGCCCGCAGCGACCTGCCGCTGATCCAGGTGAATCCCTTCAGCAATCCCTGGTTGCTGGGGGCTGTGGTGTTCACAGCGTTGTTGCAGTTGTCGCTGCTCTACGTCCCGATGCTGGCCCAATTCTTCGGCACCGTGCCCCTTTCAGCCCGTGATCTGGCCATCTGCGTGGGATTCAGTCTGGTGTTTTTCCTTTACCTGGAACTCGAGAAGGTATGGCGGCTCTGGCGCCGTCGTCGCAGCGCCGACGCCTGAGCCCCGCACCGACCCCGGCCGACTGATAACGAGTGCTTGGTGAACCCATAGATCTTTCCTTCGTGGAAAGGCCTCTGCTCGTCGCCTGTGATCTTAGTGTTCGCCACCACGCGGGCCATCTCCGATCCCGATCGTTCTCCCGCCATGACCCTGCTCTTCGCCCAGACGGCCTGGCTGGTTCCGCTCTACCCCCTGGTGGCGTCCCTGCTGTCGCTGCTGTGGTCTCCGGGGCTGATCTCACGCACGGGCCCCCGCCCCTGCGGCTATCTCAACCTCACCCTGGTGAGCGTGTCCTTCGTCCACAGCACCGCCGCCCTGATGGCGCTGCATTCCAATTCCGCCGCCGGTGCGGCCGCTCTCTACAAGCCCCTCACCTTCGGCTGGACCTGGCTGGAGACCGCCGGGCTCAAGGTGGGCTTCGACGGCCTGATCACCGAGCCGGCCCTGATCGCGATGACGGTGATCACCGGCCTGCATGTGTTGGTGCAGATCTACGCGATCGGCTATCTGGAGATGGACTGGGGCTGGCCCCGTTTCTTCGGGTCCCTGAGCTTCTTCGAGGCCGGTCTGTGCGCCCTGGTGCTCACGGACTCGCTGTTCTTCAGCTACGTGATCCTCGAGCTGCTCACCCTGGGGACCTACCTGATCGTCGGCACCTGGTACAACCAGCCCCTGGTGGTCAAGGGCGCACGCGATGCGTTCCTCACCAAGCGGATCGGCGACCTGATCCTGCTGGCGGGCCTGATCGCCCTGCTGCCGATCACCGGCACCTGGAACTTCCATGGGCTGCAGGCCTGGGCCGCCGATCAGGTCAACAACGGCAACCCCCTTCCCCAGGTTCTGCCGTTGATCCTGCTGGCCTTGATCGCCGGGCCGATGGGCAAGTGCGCCCAGATCCCCCTGCACCTGTGGCTCGATGAGGCCATGGAGAGCCCTTTGCCCTCCACCGTGCTTCGTAACTCGGTGGTGGTGGTGGGCGGCGCCTGGGTGCTGCTGCGGCTCGAGCCCCTGATCGAACTCAGCCCCCTGGTGCAGACCGTGCTCGTGATCGTGGGCGGAACCACGGCCCTGGTGGCCTCCCTGATCGCCCTCGCCCAGATCGATGTGAAGCGCGCCCTCTCCTTCCTGGTGAGCAGCTGGCTCGGCCTGCTGTTCGTGGCGGTGGGTCTGGGCGGCATCAGCGTGGCCGATCACCTGATGCTGGTGTATCCGCTGCCGATGGCGCTGATGTTGATGGTGATCGGCGCCATCGTGATCACCAACGTCACCCAGGACCTCACCCAGCTCGGGGGCCTGTGGAGCAAGCGTCCGCTGATGGGCCTGGCCTTCCTCACAGGCGCCGCCGGCCTGATGGCCTTGCCGCCGTTCGGTGGCTTCGCCGCCCTGCGCGAGCTCATGGAGCTCACGGCCGAGAGCTCCCATCCGGTGCTGCTCGGTTGCCTGGTGCTGTTCACCAATGCCCTGATCAGCGCCGGCCTGATCCGGGTGTTCGGTCTGATCTGGGGCGGGCGTCCGTCGGTGTTCACCACCCGCTCCGCGGAGGTGCTGTGGCTGATGGCCCTGCCCACCTTCGTGCTCATGGGCCTGGTGCTGCACCTGCCGCAGCTGCTGGTGATCAACGGCGTCTTCGCCCTGTCCCCGCTTCCGGGCTGGGGGCCGCTGGCGGTGCCCCTGCTGATCTCCACCCTCGTGGGCGGCGGCCTCTCGGCGGTGTTTTACCTGCGGCCCCACCCCCTGGCCCATCTGCCGGCCGCCCTCGGCGGCCTGCAGGACTGGCTGGCCCACGACATGCAGACCGAGCGCTTCTACCACCGCACCGTGGTGTGGCTGGTGGTGGCCCTGGCCAGGCTCAGCGCCTGGTCGGATGACCGGCTGATCGAGGGCTTCAGTGGTGCCTCCGGCAGTGCCGCCCTCGAGGGTGCACGCCGCCTCAGCTTCACCACCTCCGGCCGCACCCAGGCCTATGCCCTCACCCTCGTTCTCGGGGTGCTGCTGATGGCCGCCTGGCTGCTGGCCTCCGCCCCTTCCGTTCCGTCCGAACTCGTTCGCCCGTTCCGCTGATGGGATCGTCCACGCTCCTGCTTCTCCTGGCCGCACCCCTGGCCGGCACCCTGCTGCTGCCCCTGCTGCCGGCAACCGTTGCTTCCGTTCGGGTCCGCGGCATCGCGGCCCTGTTCGGCGCCCTGCAGCTGCTGGTGGGCCTGCTCTGTTGGCAGACCCCCCCCGCCGACCTGCAGCTCTCCTGGCTGCCGAAACTCGGGCTCAGGCTCGATCTCGGTCTGGATGGCCTCTCGCTGCCGCTGGTGCTGCTCACCGCGCTGATCACCTCTCTTTCGATCCTCTCGGCAGCGGCTGACCAGTCCCGGCCGCGGCTGTTCTTCTCCCTGATGCTGGCCACCAACCTGGGTGTCGTCGGGGGTTTGCTGGCCCGCAACGCCCTGCTGTTCGTTCTGGCCTTCGAGCTGGTGCTGATCCCGATCACCCTGCTGGTGGCGGTCTGGGGGGGCGAGAAGCGGGCCGGTGCCGCGGTGCGTTTTCTGCTCTACAGCGCCGTCTCCGGCCTGGTCCTGCTGGCGGCGGTGCTGGCCTTCGCCTGGTTCAATCCCGCCGGTCCGCTCTTCGCTTTCGAGGATCTTCGCCAGGCCCAGTTCTCCCCCACGGCCCAACGCTGGATCCTGGCCCTGCTGCTGCTCTCCTTCGGCCTGAAGCTTCCCGTCTTTCCCCTGCACGGCTGGCAGCCCTTCACCTACGGCCAGACCCCCACCCCGGTGGTGATGCTGCTGGCGGGCTCCGTCTCCAAGCTGGGCGCCTACGGCCTGCTGCGCTTCGGCGTGGGCTTCCTCCCGGAGACCTGGGCCGCCTGGTCGCCCTGGATCGCCGCCGCCGGCTCCATCAGCGCGGTGTACGGGGCGCTCAACGCCATCGCCCAGAACGACATCCGCCGCCTGATGGCCTTCAGCTCCCTCGGCCACATGGGCCTGCTGGTGCTTGGGCTGTCGGCCGCCACCCCCCTCAGCCTGCAGGGGGCGGTGGCCCAGATGCTCGCCCACGGCATCATCGTGGCCCTGCTGTTCGCCTGCGTGGGGCTGATCGAGCGCAAGACCGGCACCACCGCCATCCCCGAGCTCTCCGGCCTGATGAATCCGCTGCGCGGACTGCCCTTCACCATGGGCATGCTGCTGCTGGCCATGATGGCGGCCGCCGGTATCCCCGGCCTGGCGGGCTTCCCGGCCGAGCTGCTGGTGTTCGAGGGCAGCTGGACCATCTTCCCCCGCATCACCCTGGTCAGCCTGATCGCCTCGGGCTTCACTGCCGTCTACGCCGTCCGCCTGTTCAACAGGGTGGGCTTCGGCCGCCTCGACAACGAGCGTGCCGAATGGACCTCCACCTGCTGGAGCGAGCGGGCGCCGGCCATGGCCCTGGCCGTGCTGGTGATCGCGGCGGGCCTCTGGCCTACGGCCCTCACGGGCTGGAGTGAGACCGAATCCACTGGTCTGGCCCTGCGCACCCAGCCGTTCCTCAGCCGGTCCGCCGCCCAGCCCCTCAGCCTCGCCGCCGCCGCCTCCCCCCTCATCGCCGTCACCCTCCCTTCAGCCTCGGAGCTGCGCACGTCATGACGCCCCCCACCGCCACGGCCCCCGAGCCCGTCACCGCTCCCCTGATCCCGCCCTCCACCCATCGCTATGCCGATGTGATCCACCGGCTGGAGGCCGGCGGCTCGATGCTGCCGGACACGCCGGAGAACCTGATGCAGATCATCGGCATCTACAAGGCCTATGCCGTGCCGATGGACTTCTACTGGCGCGACCTGCTCTACATCGCCGAGCAGGTGTTTCTCGATCCCCTGCCGGCGTTCAAGTACTTCATCAGTCAGGAGTACCTCGATCTCCCCAATTCCTACGCCGGCGATCAGTCGAAGCTGCGGATCTGGCGTGGTGGCGAGAAGGCCCACCCCGAACTGCTGGAGTTCATGGCCAATGGGGAGGCCGGCAAGATGCCGAAGCTGCTCCATCACCTCTGGCACGACCGGATCAACATGGAGTTCGCCGAGGCGTGCATGGAAGCCATGCTCTGGCATCAGGACATGGGCGGCCGCTTCTACGACTATCTCGACAGTGACGCTTACCGGGCCAACGCCGATCGCGCCATCAAGGCCTACTTCCGCGGCAATCCTCTGATGCTCGGCCTCTATCGCCTGTTCCCTGAGATGTTCATGGAGCAGGTGAAGAAGATGAGCTACTACGCCAACCTCGGCCTCTTCTGGGAGGTGATGGCGCCGGTGTTCTTCGAGATGAGCGACATCTACGACGAGGGAGGTTTCTCCGGAGTGCCCGCCGCCATGGATTTCCTGGTCAACGGCATCTTCGCGGTGGCTGGCCGGCCCATCTATCACCACGTGTATATCAAGGGTGAGTGTTTCGAGATCATCCCCAAGAGCGAAGGCTTCACCTGGCTTTACGAAGCGGCTTTGCCCTACGTGGAGGCGGTGTTCTACCGCACGGCACCCTTCCGGGGCACCAAGAGCTACAACGCCCAGGCCTATCAGGTGCCCTCCGATCAGGCCGATTTCCACTACGGCATCCTTTATGCCGACGTGTTCCCCGTGGGCTCGGCCGGCATCCCTCCCACCCTGCTGATGCAGGACATGCTGCATTTCCTGCCCCCCTATCTCGTGGATCTGTACAAGACCCACAAGCGGGGTGAGGAGGATCAGTTGATCCAGCTGGGCATCACCTTCCAGCGCTCCATGTACAACGTCACCTCGGCGGTGATCCAGGCCCTGCGCGACGCCCTGCTCTATCCGCTCGATGACACCGATCCCGAGCACCTGATGGCCAACAGGCGTTTCTTTGAGGCCCAGATGGACCGCTTTCTGCGGCCTGAGGCGCGCCTGAGCCAGATCCAGACCCAGGACTACCGCTAGGAGATCCCCATGGCCAACATCATCGAGACCGCCAAGGGCGCCGGCGTCTTCGGCACCCTGCTCACCGCCGTCGAGGTGGCCGGGCTCACGGGTGCCCTGGAAAGCCCCGGCCCCTTCACCGTCTTCGCCCCGGTCGATGACGCCTTCGCGGCCCTTCCCCCCGGCACGGTCCAGACCCTGGTGGACAACGTGCCCCAGCTGGCCCGGATCCTCAAATTCCATGTGCTCTCCGGGGCCTACCGGCGGGAGCAACTGATTGAGCAGCCGGAGTGGGAGAGCCTGGAGGGGGCACCGGTGGCGATCCGCCGGGCGGAACCCTTTGAGGTCAAGAACGCCACCGTTGTTTCCGCCGACATCGTCTGCGACAACGGCATCGTGCATGTGATCGACCGGGTGATCCTGCCGGGATGAGTAGAGCGGGCCTGCTGGGGCTGGCGCTGGTCGGTGCCCTGGTGGGCTGCGCCGCCGGCAACGGGGACCCCGGCAGCCCCACCATGGCCAAGATCCGCGACCGGGGAAGGCTGGTCTGCGCCGTGGATGGGGCCGTTCCTGGATTCAGCACGGTGGGCCCCGGCGGCGCCTTCGTGGGCATCGACGCCGACTTCTGCCGGGCGGTGGCTGCCGCGGTGCTCGGGGACCCCACCAAGGTGGAGTTCCGGCCGGTGACGGCAGGCGAGCGCTTCGTGGCCCTCAGCAGTGGCGAGGTGGACCTGCTCTCGATCAGCTCCACCCACACCCTCAGCCGCGACGCCCCAGGCGGCAATGCCCTCAGCTTCGGGCCTGTTTTCTTCTATGACGGCCAGGGGGTGATGGTGCCCAAGGCCAGCGGCATCCGCCGCCTGCGGCAGCTGGCCGGCAAGCCGATCTGCGTCGAGAGCGGCACCAACACCGAGCTCAACCTGGCCGATCGCATGCGGGAACTGGGGGTCGCCTACCAGCCGCTGCGCTTCCAGTCGGGCGAGCAGGCCTATCCGGCCTACGAGCAGGGGCGCTGCGCCGCCATCACCAGCGACAGCTCCCTGCTGGCGGCCAAGCGCAGCGGCTTCAAGGATCCTGCCGCCCATGGGCTGCTCCCCGAGCTGCTCAGCAAGGAGCCCAGCGCCAAGGTGACGGTGCAGGCGGATCCGGCCTGGGCCGATGCGGTGCGCTGGGTCAGCCACACCCTGCTCCAGGCGGAGGAGAGCGGCTTCACCCAGGCCAACGTGGAGGCCCGGCGGGCCGCCGCCAAGAAGGACACCAGCCAGGCGGAGCAACGCCGCTTCCTGGGGATCGAGGGGGATTTCGGTCGCCAGCTGGGCCTGCCCGCCGACTTCACACTGCAGGTGGTGAAGGCGGTGGGCAACTACGGCGAGTTGTTCGAGCGCCACTTGGGCCCAGCCACGCCCCTGGGCCTCGAGCGGGGCCTTAACCGGCTCTGGAGCCGCGGCGGCCTGCACATCGCCCCGCCCTTCCGCTGAGGAGGTTCCGGGCGGCCTACCTGCGCCGGCCCGCACCTGCAACAATGCGGCCACCTCAAGATGCCCGCATGTTCTGGAACCGGACCCGCTCCCTTGGGGTGTCCCTGTTGGCGGCCGGCCTGCTGGCCGGTTGCGCTGGAGAGGATGGCGGTGTGCAGAGCCAGAAGCTCTCCACAATCACGGGGCGGGGCAAGCTGATCTGCGGCGTGGAAGGCAAGCTGCCCGGCTTCAGCTTCGTGGGCCCCGACGGCAAGTACCTGGGCCTTGATGTGGACGTCTGCAAGGCGGTGGCCGCCGCGGTGCTGGGGGATCCCGAAAAGGTGGAGTACCGCGATCTGAACTCCAGTGAACGCTTCGCCGCCCTGGCCAGCGGCGAGGTGGATCTGCTGTCGCGCAATACCACCATGACCCTGAGCCGCGATGCGGCCGGCGGCAACGGCCTCAGCTTCGCCCCCACCACCTTCTATGACGGTCAGGGCGTGCTGGTGCCCGTGGCCAGCGGCATCAAGGACCTCAAGGGCCTCGCCGGCAAGCCGATCTGCGTCGAGAGCGGCACCACCACCGAGCTCAACCTGGCCGACCGGATGCGGGAGCAGAACATCCCCTACACGCCGCTGAAGTTCCAGACCAGCGACCAGACCTTCGCCGCCTACCTCGGCGACCGCTGCGTCGCCGTCACCAGCGACCGCTCCCAGCTGGCCGGCAAGCGCACCAGCTTCCCCAACCCCGATGCCCACACCCTGCTGCCGGTGGTGATGAGCAAGGAGCCCCTCACCCCCGCCACCACCAACGGCGATCCCGCCTGGGCCGATGCCGTGCGCTGGATCGTCTACGGCCTGATGCAGGCCGAGGAGAGCGGCATCACCCAGGCGAACGTCGACGCCAAGCTGGCCGAGGCGAAGGCCAACAAGAACCTCGCCGACCTGAGACGGTTCCTCGGCGTTGAAGGTGACTTCGGCAAGCAGCTGGGCCTGCCGCCCGACTTCGTGGTCAAGGCGGTGAAGGCGGCGGGCAACTACGGCGAGATCTTTGATCGCAATGTGGGCCCCGCCTCCGCTCTCAAGCTCGACCGGGGCCTCAACCGCCAGTGGAAGGATGGCGGGCTGATCTACTCCCCGCCCTTCCGTTGATGGCGCCGGTCCCCCCCGCCGACCCGACCCCATCGCCACTGTCTGCCGCGAAACTGCCTGCCCCAAAGCCACCCTGGTGGCGCGACCGCCGCGTCGTTCCCTGGGTGGTGCAGGCCGTGGTGGGTCTGCTGGTGCTGCTGCTGATCGCCTTCCTGCTGGGCAATCTGATCCGCAACCTGACGGCGGCCGGGCTGCTGCTGAGCTGGCGCTGGCTGCAGCAGCCCGCCGGCTTCGACATCTCGGAATCGGTGATTCCCTTCAATGCCCAGCTGCCCTACTGGCGCGCCCTGGCCGCCGGTCTGGTCAACACGATCCGGGCGGTGCTGGTGGGTCTGGTGGGGGCCACCCTGCTGGGCACCCTGGTGGGGATGGCCTCCTTCAGCCACAACGGCCTGCTGCGGCGCCTGGCCCGGGTCTACGTGGAGGTGGTGCGCAACATCCCGCTGCTGCTGCAGCTGGTCTTCTGGTATTTCGTGGTGTTCCTCACCCTGCCCAACGGCCTGGCGGCCATCCAGCTCCCGGGCGTGGTGCTGGCCAAATCGGGCCTGTACATCGCCGGGTTCGGCGAGGGCCTGCGCTGGATGGGCCCCACCCTGGTGAACGGGGTCTGGCAGGCACCGGTGCGTCTGAGCGTCGAATTCGGCGCCCTGCTCACCGGCCTGATCGTTTATTCGGGGGCCTTCATCGCCGAGGTGGTGCGGGGCGGCATCGCCGCCGTTCCCAAGGGGCAGTGGGAGGCGGCCTCTTCCCTGGGGCTGAGCTGGTTCGCCACCCTGCGCCGCATCGTGCTGCCGCAGTCGCTGCGGGTGATCGTGCCGGGTCTGAACACCCAGTACATCTCCCTGGCCAAGAACTCCTCCCTGGCCGTGGCCGTGGGCTACACCGACCTCTATTCCGTGGCCGAGACCACGCTCAACCAGACCGGACGGGCGGTGGAGGTGATCCTCGTGCTGCTGGCGGCCTACCTCACCCTCGACCTCTTGATCTCCGCTCTGATGAACGGTTTGAACCGCCTTGTGCAGATCCGGGAGCGCTGAGATGAACCCCCTTTTGCGGCGCCTTCGCGCCGAACTGTTCGCCACCCGCGCCGACGCCGCGCTGAGCCTGGTGTTGATCAGCCTGATCAGCCTGGCCGCCATCGGATGTCTGCGTTGGGTCCTCACCCAGGCCCAGTGGGCCGTGGTGAAGGTGAACAGCACCCTGTTCGCGGTGGGCCGCTACCCGGTGGAGCAACAGTGGCGCCTCTGGCTGCTCACCGCCCTGCTGGTCGCAGCCAGCGGTGCCACCTGGGGCCTGATCAGGGCCCACCCCCGCCCCGACCGCACTGGCGTGCTCTGGCCCCGCAACGACCGCCTGGCCGTGGGGCTGCTCAGCCTGATCGCCCTGGCTTTGCCCTGGGCCCTGGATCTGAACCTCGCCATCGCCGGCCGCTGGTGGGGGCTCACCGTGCTGCTCGTCTTCTGCCGCTGGCTGGCCGGTCGCTACGGGGCCAGGCTGTCGCCCGCAGGCCAACGGCTGGCGGCCCTGGTGTGGCCGGTGCTCTACCTGGTGGGCATGGTGCTGATCAGTGGCGGCCTGGGCCTGGTGACGGTCTCCCCGTCGGAATGGGGCGGCCTGATGCTCACCCTGCTGGCCTCCAGCTTCGCGATCCTGCTGTGCTTCCCGATCGGGGTACTGCTGGCGCTGGGGCGCCGCAGCGACCTGCCGCTGCTGCGCTGGGGTTCGGTGCTCTACATCGAGTTCATCCGCGGCGCCCCCCTGATCACCCTGCTGTTCCTCGGCCAGAACATCCTCGGTTTCCTGCTGCCCGGTGGCCTGGCGCCCGAGCGGGTCTGGCGGGCGGCCTGGGTGCTCACCTTCTTCGCCGCCGCCTACCTGGCGGAGGCGGTGCGCTCCGGCCTGGCGGCCGTGCCCCGGGGCCAGCTGGAAGCCGCCCGCTCCCTGGGGCTGTCGTATCCGAAGGCCCTTCAGCATGTGGTGCTGCCCCAGGCCCTGCGGGTGGCCCTGCCGGCGATCGTGGGCCAGTTCATCTCGCTGCTGCAGGACACCACCCTGCTGTCGCTGATCGGATTGCTCGAACTGCTCGGCACGGCCCGCACCGTGATGGCCAACCCGGCTTTCCTGGGGCGGAACGGCGAGGTGTACCTCACCCTGGCGGTGCTGTTCTGGGGCTGCTGTGCCGCCCTCGGACTGGGCAGCCGGGCCCTGGAGCGGCGCCTCGATCCCCACGCGGTGCCCAGCGCTACCTGATTTGTTTCCCCCTTCCCCGCTCCGTTGACGCTTCCCGCCCCATGAGCCAACCCAGCAGCGAACTGATGATCGAGGCGCGGGCCGTCGAGAAGTGGTACCCCAACGGATTCCAGGCGTTGCGCGGCGCCAGCCTGACGGTGCGGCGCGGCGAGGTGGTGGTGATCATGGGCCCCTCGGGTTCGGGCAAGAGCACCTTCATCCGCACCTTCAATGCCCTGGAGGATTTCCAGAAGGGCAGCATCACCGTCGACGGCATCGTGCTCTCCAACGACCTGCGCAACATCGACGCCGTCCGAAGGGAGGTGGGGATGGTGTTCCAGCAGTTCAACCTGTTTCCGCACCTCTCGGTGCTCGACAACCTCACCCTGGCGCCGGTGCTCGTCCGCAAGCGCCCGAAGGCCGAAGTGGAGCAGCAGGCCTGGGCCCTGCTGGAGCGGGTGGGCATCGCCGAACAGGCGGGCAAGTATCCCGGCCAGCTCTCGGGCGGCCAGCAGCAGCGGGTGGCGATCGCCCGGGCCCTCTGCATGGAGCCCCGCATCCTGCTGTTCGATGAACCCACCAGCTCCCTTGACCCGGAGATGGTGCGGGAAGTGCTGGAGGTGATGCAGAACCTCGCCGCCGAGGACATCACCATGGTGGTAGTGACCCACGAGGTGAAGTTCGCCCGCCATGTGGCCCATCGGGTGGTGCTGATGGCCGACGGCGAAGTCGTGGAGGAGGCTGAACCCGAGCTGTTCTTCACCAACCCCAGCCATCAGCGCACCCGGCGCTTTCTGGATCAGATCCTCTGAGTCGTCCTACGCCCGCGTCGCCCAGTCAGCTGCATTCAGCTGCGGGAACAACCCGTCCTCCCGCTGCACCCCCACCAGCCATTCCCGGGGCAGGTCGGTGCCGTGCTCGAGGGCATCGATCAGGCGCCAGAAACGGTCGAGGTGACGGCGGATCCGCTCGCGGGCCAGGCCGGTGGTGGTGCCTGCCCGCAGGATGAAGCTCCAGTCGGAGCTCTGGGCCAGGAGCAGTTCACGCCCCGCCTGGGTGAGCAGGGCGCGCTGGTCGGTGCTGCCCACCCCCCGGTTGACCCGTTGCACCATGGCGCGGGAGGCGCGCTGCCACTCGGCCACGACCCAGGCGTTGGTGTCGTTCAGCCAGTAGTCGTGGTAGCCCCCCTGGCCCCAGCTGGAGGGGGCCGGCCGGCAGACCTGCAGGTTCCGGTTCTGGCTGAGCACATCGCGCAGGTGGGTGAAGCCCACGTCCATCGCGGGGCCCTGGCGGAACAGTTCGGCCAGGAACTGGGGCCCTTCGAACCACCAGTGGCCGAACAGTTCGGCGTCAAAGGGCGCCACCAACAGCGGTGGCGGCTCGATCGTGGCGGCCAGGCGGGCGATCTGCTCGGAGCGGCCCCGTAGAAAGGCGGTCGCGTGCTGCTTCACCTTCTGGGCTGCCTGTTCCGGGTCGTAGGGCTGCTTCAACTCCAGGGGACAGCCCTGAGCCGTCACCCGGTGCAGCTTGAGCCCGAGGGGGCGACGGTCGTGGATGTCCTGGGCCTCCAGGGCGGCTTCCGGCAGGTCCCAGCCCAGGTCGCGGTGGAACTCCCGGTAGGCGCCGTCGCCGGGATACCCCTGGCTGGCACTCCAGACCGGCAGGGTGGATTCGCTGTCGCGGGCGAAGAAGGCCACCCCCGCCGGGGAACAGATCGGCGCATAGACCCCGTAGCGGGGACGGGGCAGACCATGGAGCAGGCCGTGGCCGTCGAGCAGGGAATAGCGCAGGCCGCACTCCGCCAGCAGCCGATCGAGGTCCTCGTAATAGGCACACTCCGGCAGCCAGATGCCCAGCGGGCGCACACCGAGCAGCCGTTGATGCTCCCGCACGGCGGTGAGCAGCTGGGCCCGCACCGCCTCCGGCGACTCCCGCAACAGGGGCAGATAGCCGTGGGTGGCGCCGCAGGTGATCAGATCCAGGACGCCCTGCTCCTGCAGGCGCCGGAACCCGGGCAGCAGGCTCCACCCCAGCTCCCGCCACTGGGCCTCGATGGCCGCGAGCGTCACCTGGAGCTGGCGGGCCGGCAGCGCCAGGTCCGGATCCGCCTGGTCGAGGAGGGTGCGGCGCAGGGCCAGCCAGGCTGGGAAACGGCCGTTCAGGGCCCTGTCGCTCAACAGCGACAGCAGGGTGGGGGAGAGGCCGAGGGTGAGTTTCGGCCGCTGCTCTGGATCGGCGGCGGCCCGCTCCAGCACGGCCAGGAGCGGCAAATAGCATTCCTGCAGCGCCTGGAAGTACCAGTCCTCCTCCAGCGAGCCGGGTTCTCCCGATCGCACGTAGGGGAGATGGGCATGCAACACCAGGGCCAGATCGCCTGCGGCCATGGGGAAACCTCTGTGGAGCCACTGTACGTTCCGCTCCTGGAGCGGGGCCGTCCGGCCCCTAGAGTGGATCTAACTCATAGCTGTTCCGCTTAACCCCATGGCCCGCGATCCCGGCCGGGTATTGATCTTCGATACCACCCTCCGCGACGGGGAGCAGTCCCCTGGCGCCAGCCTCAACCTCGAAGAGAAGCTCGCGATCGCCCAGCAGCTGGCCCGCCTGGGGGTGGACATCATCGAGGCCGGCTTCCCCTTCGCCAGCAGCGGCGATTTTCACGCCGTTCAAAAGATCGCCGCCAGCGTGGGCACCCCCGACGGGCCCGTGATCTGCGGTCTGGCCCGGGCCGCCAGCGGCGACATCAAGGCCTGCGCCGAAGCCGTGGCCCCCGCCGCCCACCGGCGCATCCATACCTTCATCGCCACCAGCGACATCCACCTCGAGCACAAGCTGCGCAAGACCCGCGCCGAGGTGCTCGCCATCACCGCGGAGATGGTGGCCTATGCCCGCTCCCTGGTGGAGGACGTGGAGTTCTCCTGCGAGGACGCCGGCCGCAGCGACCCTGCGTTCATGCACCAGGTGATCGAGGCGGCGATCAACGCCGGCGCCACCACCATTAACATCCCCGACACGGTGGGATACACCACCCCGGCCGAATTCGGCGCGATCATCGCCGGCATCAACCGTTCGGTGCCCAACATCGACCAGGCGGTGATCTCGGTGCATGGGCACAACGATCTGGGGCTGGCCGTTGCCAATTTTCTTGAGGCCGTCAAGAACGGTGCTCGCCAGCTGGAATGCACCATCAACGGCATCGGCGAACGGGCAGGCAACGCCTCCCTTGAGGAGCTGGTCATGGCCCTGCACGTCCGCCGCAGCTACTTCAACCCGTTCCTGGGCCGGCCGGCCGAGCAACGCGATTCCCTCACCAACGTGCGCACCGAGGAGATCACCAAGACCTCCCGGCTGGTCTCCAATCTCACCGGCATGGCCGTGCAGCCCAACAAGGCGATCGTGGGTGCCAATGCCTTCGCCCATGAGTCCGGTATCCACCAGGACGGCGTGCTCAAGCACCGGCTCACCTACGAGATCATCGATGCCCGCACCGTCGGCCTGGCCGACAACCGGATTTCCCTCGGCAAGCTCTCCGGCCGCAGCGCCTTCCGTGCCCGGCTGGAGGAGCTCGGCTACACCCTGGAGCGCCACGATCTCGACGACGCCTTCACCCGCTTCAAGGAGCTGGCCGACCGCAAGCGGGAGATCACCGACCGGGATCTCGAAGCGATCGTCAGCGAACAGGTGCAGCAACAGGACGGCCCCCGCTACGTGCTGCAATCGGTGCAGGTGAGTTGCGGCACCAACCTGCAGCCCACCGCCACCGTCACCCTGCGGGATGGGGACGGCATCGACCTGACCGAGGCGGCCATCGGCACCGGTCCGGTGGATGCGGTCTGCCAGGCGCTCAACCACCTGGCCCAGGTGCCGAACGAACTGGTGGAATTCAGCATCAAGTCCGTCACCGAGGGCATCGACGCCATGGGTGAGGTGACCATCCGCCTGCGCCACCAGGGGGTGCTCTATTCGGGCCATGCCGCCGACACCGACATCGTCGTGGCGGCAGCGCAGGCCTTCGTCAACGCCCTCAACCGGCTCGTCTCCGGCAGCCAGCGCGCCCCGCTCCACCCCCAGAAGACCCCGCTTCCGGTGGCTGAACTGCCGCGTCTGTGAACGCCCCCAACCGCTCTTCGCTGGCTACCGGCCTGCAGCTCGCCCTGCTGCTGCTGGTGGCTGTGCTGCTGCTGCTGCCCCTGCTGTGGCTGGTCAGCACCTCCCTCAAGGGGCCGGCGGAAAACATCTTCACCAGCCCCCCGGCCCTGCTGCCGAGCCAGCCGAGCCTGGAGGCCTACGGGCGCCTGTTCGCCGCCAACCCCATGGGCACCTACCTGCTCAACAGCACGATCGTCAGCGCGCTGGCGGTGCTGGCCAACCTGCTGTTCTGCTCCCTGGCGGCCTACCCCCTGGCGCGGATGCGCTTCCGCGGCAGGGGCCTGGTGCTGGCCCTGGTTGTGGCCACGATCCTGATCCCCTTCCAGGTGGTGATGATCCCGCTGTATCTGCTGATGGTGCAGATCGGTCTGCGCAACACGCTCTGGGCCCTGATTGTGCCCCAGGCCGCCACGGCCTTCGGCATCTTCCTGCTGCGCCAGAGCTTCCTGGCGGTGCCGGTGGAACTGGAAGAAGCGGCCCGGATCGACGGCTGCACCCCCATCGGTGAGTGGTGGAACGTGATGCTGCCGGCGGCCCGGGCCGACCTGATCACCCTGGCGATGTTCGTGTTCATCGGCACCTGGAGTGATTTCCTCTGGCCGCTGATCATTCTCGACGACCCCACTCTCTACACCTTGCCCCTGGGGCTGCAGCAGCTGGCCAGCAGTTTCTCCCTCGACTGGCGCCTGGTCGCCGCAGGCTCGGTGATCTCGATCCTGCCGGTGTTGCTGCTGTTCGTGCTGCTGCAGCGCTACATCCTGCCCAGCGCCAGTGGTGATGCGGTGAAGGGCTGAAGCACCCTGTCAGCGTGGGTGGCCCTCAGGGGCTTCCAGGCGCTGGGGGGCGCAGAACGCCGCCATCGCCGCGGTCGGCGGCCGGTGGGCTGGGGCGGCCGGCGGGTCCTGAGGACGGCAGCGGCACAGCGGGAAAAAAGTCCGGATCCGCCTGGGGGCGCCGCACGGCGCGGCCCTGCATGTCGGCCAGGGCGGATCGCCATTGCTCCTGCTGCCGCTCCAGGGCCTCGAGCCGCTGGGCGCTGGTCTCGAGCGTTTGCAGGCGTCCCAGCATCGCTCGCTGCTGCTCCTCCAGCACGGAGGTGCGATCGAGGGCGCGGCTGTTCTCCAATCCCTGCAGGCGCTGCTCCAGCCGCATCAGCCGCTGGCTCTGCTCCTGCGCCTTGCTCAGGATCACCAGAAACAGCACCGCCAGCATGGTGCTCAGCCCGAGCTGCAACCAGCCGGTCCAGATCGGCGGGCCTGGGGGCGCCTGGGGAGGGCGCCTGGCGCCGTCGTCGTCGCGGTCAGTGATCGAGACCATGCGCCCCCTGTGCTGATCCATGCTGGCCTGCGCGGGCCTGGCCGTCAGCCGACAGAGAGGGGAAGGGGAGCCCCGCTGCGGACACTGGCGCCGGCCAGCAGCTCCGCCACGGTGGAGCGGTAGACGGCCGAGGCCTGCTCCGGATCCCGGCCGATGCAGGTCATGCCCAGCTTGCCGAACTCCGAGAGGCAGCCCAGCAGATGGAAGACGCTGCCTTGCAAGCGGGCGGGGTCGTAGTGCAGGCCGGCCTCCGCCACGATGTCGATCAGGTCGAGGGGCATCAGGCCCCGCAGGCGGGGGTCGCTGAAATTGTCGGTGGCGCGGTAGTGCAGCGGTTGCCCCGTGGGGGAGAGGAAGCGACCCGTGCTGGGCTCGAGGCTGCCGGCGGTGATGGCCCGCAGGGCCATGAAGGGATGGGTGGTGCCGCCCTGGCGCAGGTTGACTTCGATGGCCTGCAGGTCCCAGTCCTCAGCAAAGCGGCGGGCGATGAAGTCGACCCCATAGCGCTCCAGGGCCCCTTCAGCGGCGAGGGCCTGCCCAATGGCCTGGCCGTGCTGCATCAGCGCCACCCGGTAGGGCTCGGCGGCGGGGAAGCAGCAGCCCAGGTAGGTCTGGCCGCCGGCGCCACCGAGGATCTGCTCATGGGTGGAAAGCACCTCCACCATCCCCCCTGGGTGGATGGTGCCCTGCACGCTCGGCGAACGCAGCACCTCTCCACCCTCCAGCCAGGCCTCGGCCAGGGCCCCCTGCTGGGCCAGCAGCTCCTTCCAGGCGGCCGCCGGCATCGGCAGGCCCTCCAGGGCCTCAGCGAGCCGGGCGACCCGCTCCCGCCTGGAGAGGCCGGCCAGGGCCAGGGGAGTGAAGTCGAGCCGGGCATTGCCTTCACCGCTGAAGCCCTCGTTCAGCTTGATGACGCAACCGCCCAGTTCGGGGTGCGAGTCCCAGAGATCGGCCACCGCCTCGGCCAGATCCCCGGGGCTGTGGGCCAGCCCGCTGCCGGGGGGATGGGGAACGCCGCAGCGGGCGAACAGTTCCCGGCTGCCGGCCTTGGTGCCCCAGTAGCCCAGGGCCGGATCGGTGCCCAGCAAAGGCACCTGCAGGCGTTCGGAGAGCGTCTTCTCCAGCTCCGTCACCACGTAGCAGTTGATGAAGCTGCGGCCGGGCCGTAGCCGTTCCCGGATCCTCCCCAGCAGGGCCGGACGCTCCAGCAGCTTCTGGGTCAGGGGTCGGGCGGAACCGTCGTCGGTGTCGAACAGGTGCAGCCGCCGGCGGGCATGGGAGGTGGGGACGCCTGGCATCAGCTCCAGCACCGCGTCCACCACCAGTTCGGGCAGCAACTTGCTGGTGACGTAGACCACCTGCACTCCGGGATTGCGCAGCCGCATCAGGGAGAACAGCTGCCGCTCCTCGTAGTGGTGGGCCCCCGTCACCAGGGCCAGCTGGGAGGGGTCCATGGTGAGCGAGGGCACCATGAGCAGATCGAAGTCCGCGCCGGCCGAGCCGGTACCGGCGTCGCCATGCTCCCGGCCCCAGGGGGCCTGCAGCTGCTTCTGCAGGTCGCGGAAGCTGAGGACCACGGCGCATGGGGCGGAATGTCGTCATGCTGCTCCCAACAGCGGCCAGCGCCAATGGAGTCCATCGCGGTGAGTGCCCTTGGCTATGGGGCCGCGACGTTAACCACCCTCAGCCTGTTCCCCCAGGCCGTGAAGACCGTGCGCAGCGGTGACACCAGCGCCATTTCGCTGCGGATGTACGGCCTGTTCACCCTGGGGATCCTGGCCTGGGCCGTCTACGGGCTGCTCAAGGCCGATGGGCCGCTGATCGCCGCCAATCTGATCACCCTGGTGCCGGCGACGGTGGTGCTGGAGCGCAAGCTGCGGGCGCTGCTGGACGGGCGAGAACGCTGGGGCCGTGGTCCCCGGGGGAAAGGCTGAGATGGCGGCAGCGGGGGGCAACGACGCCCTGTTCGTGGCGATCGGCGCGGTGCCGGGGGCCTTGTTGCGCTTCCGGGTCATCAACCATTTCGAGCCGATGCTGCCCCGCAAGCACTGGGGCACCTTCGGGGTGAATCTGATCGCCTGCTTCGCCATCGGCCTGCTGGTGAGTCTGCAGTCCAGTTGCGGCCTGGCAGCCGGGCGCACCCTGCTGCTGCTGGGCACGGGATTTCTGGGCAGCTTCAGCACCTTCTCCACCTGGATCGCCGAACTGCACGCCACCCTGGACCGGCACCAACGCCGGGAGGCCGTGCTGCTCTGTGGCGGTTCGGTGCTGGGGGGACTGCTGGCCGTGGCTGCCGGCCTGGCCCTGGGCAGCTCCTAGGACACGCCATGGCAACGTCCCCGACCGGAGGCCATGCCGCCCTGCGCCGCGAGGCACGGGACCTGCTGTTGGTGGCCACCGGAGCCGTGCCCGGAGCCCTGCTGCGCTGGCACCTGGAGGACCTTGGCAAGGGCCTGATGGGGGGTCACGCCGGGCTGATCGAGTTCGATCTGATCGCCAACCTGCTCGGAACGTTCCTGATCGGCGTGATCGCGGCGCAGCCGGCCCCTCGCCCCAGGCTGATGCTGCTGGGGGGCATCGGCTTCTGCGGATCGCTCACCACCTTCAGCAGCTGGATGCTGCAGATCAGCCTGGCCCTGCGCCGCGGGCGCCCCGACGAAGCGCTGATCGTCGTGCTGATCAGCCTGCTGGGGGGGCTGGTGGCGGTGAGCGTGGGTCTGGTGGTAGGCCGCTGGTTCAGGCGCTGAAGGCCTTGCGGGGCGAGATGGGGTAGGGAATGCGCCGGTGGCGCATGCGCCGCCAGACCCGCACAAAAGCCCTGATCACCAGTTCCAGCTCGGCCCGGGAGATGCCGCTGCCATCGAGCTGGCCATCGTTCTGCCTGGCTTCGACGAGGCGTCGCACCATCGCCTGGGCCTCCGACTCACTGGTGCCCGGCGGCAGGGAGCGCAGGGCGGCCTCGCAGCCATCGGCCAGCATCAGGATCGCCGTCTCGCGGCTGCGGGGGGCAGGGCCGCGGTAGCGAAACTGCTCTTCCCTGACCGTTGGATCCCGCTCCTTGGCCTGGTAGAGGAAGTACCCCATCTTGAGCCTGCCCTGGTGCTCGGGGATGAAATCCGCGAGGGGACGGGGAAGCCGGTAGCGACGGGCCAGCTTGAGGCCCTCGTCGACATGGGCCTGGAGGATGGCGGCGCTGGCGAAGGGATCGTCGAGTTCGTCGTGGGGGTTGGCGCCGTGCTCCTGGTTCTCGATGAACCATTGGGGACCATGCAGCTTGCCGACATCGTGATACAGGGCTCCGGTGCGGATCAGATCCACATCGGCCTGGATGGCGCGGGCCCCCTCCTCCGCCAGACCGCAGATCATCAGGGTGTGCTCGAAGGTGCCCGGCGCCTCCATCGACAGCCGCCGCAGCAGGGGGCGTTCCAGGTCGGCCAGTTCCATCAGCCTGGCCCGGGTCAGCAAGCCGAAGAAGCTTTCCACCAGGGGCGCCAGCAGCAGACCCGCCATCAGCAGCCCCGTCACCAGCAGGGCTTCCTGGAGCAGGTCACTGCCGCTGAACGGTCCCGGGGTGGTGTCCAGGGCGCGGAGGTTGAACATCTGGATCAACAGCCACTGCAGCAGAACGGCACCGACCGGGAGCAACAGGGCCAGCTGCAGCAGCTGGGCCCGGTTGCGTTGGCGCCCGGCAAGCACGGCCGCGATCGCCGCCACCAGGGCCGCCACCCCCAGCTGGGGCACCAGCAGGCCCTGCACCGGCACCGGCCAGAGCATGGCGGCCACGGCCAGCCAGGCCAGGCCGGCCGCCGTGCCCAGGCCCTGGGAGAGGAGCAGGGTGGGGGGAACCAGCAGGGCCAGGGGGCTCACCTGGTTACCCAGCCAGAGCTTGCAGCCCTGCACGAGCACCAGCATCGCCAGCGCCAGCAGGGCCTGACGCGGTTCGAGGCTGGCCCGCCAGCGGCGCATCACCAGCAGCATCACGCCGCAAGCCGCGAGGGCTTCACTGAAGCGGACCAGCCAGGCCACGGGGCGGGGGCGGTGATTGACCAGGTCGAAGTGTTCCAGCACATCGAAGGACTGGGGGCTGATCGCCTCCCCCTGACGGGTGATCAGGTCGTTCTTCCTCACCCGGATCGTGGGCAGCCCCTGGCGGGTGAGCAGGTCCTCGATCCGGCGCTGGCTGAGGAAGCTGTCACTGCGCAGGTTGGTGCGTCCCTGCAGGCTGCTGGCCAGCAGGCGGCTGCCCAGGCTGCGGGCTGGTGGTTGGAGGTTGTTGAGCTGCAGCACCGAGGCCTGCAGCAGCTGGCCCTCGGACAGGCTGGCCACAACGCCCTGGCTGAGCATGCGCTGCTGGGCCCGACGCAGGGAGACCTTCCAACGCATCAGTTCCGGAGGCGTCAGCCCCGTCAGCCAGCGGCGCTCCTCTTCGGTGAGGTTGAGGGAGTCGGGGCGGGGCTGGTCGTCAGCCACCTTCTCGCGCACGTTCTGCAGGCGTTGCTCCAGCCGTTGCACCAAGGCCTCGCTGGCCAGGGGGTCGACCACCTGAACCTGGCTGCGCGGCAGCATCTGGCTGCGGCGCTGCTCCAGATCGGTGCTGTCGATGACCGTGGCATCGGCGGGCGCCCGGGCGGTGAAGGGGGCCGCCATCCCCGGACGCAGGTTGGGCTCCACCAACCAGGGCCAGCTGGTGAGCAGCGCCACCAGGAGGCAGCACAACAACACAAGCAGGGAGCCCCCGCTGCGCCAGGCCACCAGGGCCTGGCGAGGACGCTCGAGCCGCAGCAGCTGGCGCCAGAGTCCCCTGATCCGCCGCAGCCCCACTTCCATCCACTCACGCTAGCCAACAAGAGCGGAACCTCCATCAGGGAGTTGCTGCGTGCATGCTGGGGGTCGGCAACGCGTTCTCCCCATGGCCACCCTTCTCGACGGCCGGCGACTGGCGGCGGAGATTGAACGCCGCCTGAGCGCCGTGATCAGCGAAGGCCTGGCGGCGGCAGGACGGGCCCCGGGTCTGGCGGTGCTGCGGGTGGGGGATGACCCCGCCAGCGGCGTCTATGTCGCCAACAAGGAAAAAGCCTGCGGCCGCGTCGGCATCAGCAGCCATGGCGGCCATCTGGCGGCGGACACCCCGGCCGAGGAGGTGCTGGCCCTGATCCGACGCCTCAACGCCGACCCGACGGTCGACGGCATCCTGCTGCAACTGCCGCTGCCGGAGGGACTGGCGGAAGAACCCCTGTTGGCGGCCATCGACCCGGACAAGGATGCCGATGGTCTGCACACCCTCAACCTGGGCCGGCTGCTGAAGGGGGAGCGGGGCCCGCGCAGCTGCACGCCGGCCGGGGTGATGGCCATGCTGCGCAGCGCCGACGTGCCGATCGCCGGGGCCCAGGCGGTGGTGGTCGGCCGCAGCATCCTGGTGGGCAAGCCGATGGCCCTGATGCTCCAGGCGGCCGACGCCACCGTCACCGTGGCCCATTCCCGCACCCATCATCTGGCCGAGGTGACCCGCCAGGCCGATCTGCTGGTGGTGGCGGCCGGCCGCCCCCGGCTCATCGGCGCGATGCATGTCAAACCGGGGGCGGTGGTGGTGGATGTGGGCATCCACCGGCTGGAGGGGAAGCTCTGCGGCGACGTGGATTACGAGACGGTCGAGCCCCTGGCAGCCGCCATCACGCCGGTGCCGGGTGGGGTGGGGCCGATGACCGTGGCCATGCTGCTGGTCAACACGGTGGTGGCCTGGTGCTATCGCCACGGCCTGGAGCATCCCCTAGGGGATCTGCTCCCCTGATGGAGGGGACGGCAGGGAGAAGGCAACGGCTTGCTCTATGACCCGGATGAAGGCCGCCTGGGGCAGGGGCTGGCTCAGCAGATAGTCCTGAATCTCATCACAGCCGAACCGGCGCAGCAGGGCCAGCTGGGCCGGGGTTTCCACCCCTTCGGCGATCGTGCGCAACCCCATGGAACGGGCCAGGCTGATGGCGTGAAGATCCTCTCGGTCCTTGCTCAGCGCCGCGGTCCGCCTGTGCACGAACTGACGGACGCTGAAACTCCAGGGACGATCTGGACTGTTGCCGCCAGGAGGCCTGCCGGCAGAACCAAGGGGCCAGCCCCCGGAGAGGGGGGGGATCAACAAGGGACCCGGAGCGCCCTCAGGGGGAACGGCAAGAGCCCTGGAATGTCTCCTGTCGAGAACCCGCTGAGGGCCAATGGGCCACCCCAAGCAGGCTTTCGGGATTGATCACCCATCCGCCCCTGAGGCAGTCCAACCGATCCCAAACTGTTGCGCGGACCCGGCACCTGCCATCATCGGCCTGAGAGAATCCGCGCCAGCACTCTGGACCCCATGGCCTCGGCGGTGAGCACGGCGTTTGACTTCACCGCCTACCTGGAGGCGGCGCGCTGGCGCGTGGAGGCCGCCCTGGAGAGCTCCCTGGGCCCGGAGCGCCCGGAGTCGCTGCGGGAGGCGATGCGGTATTCGCTGCTCGCCGGCGGCAAACGCCTGCGGCCGATCCTCACCCTGGCGGCCTGTGAGCTGGCCGGCGGTGACGCGGAGCTGGCCATGCCGACGGCTGTGGCGATGGAGATGATTCACACCATGTCGCTCATCCACGACGATCTGCCCGCCATGGACAACGACGACCTGCGCCGCGGCCGACCGACCAACCACAAGGTGTATGGCGAGGCCAAGGCGATCCTGGCGGGCGATGCCCTGCTGACCCGAGCGTTCGAGATGGTGGCGTTGCGCAGCCCGGGAGTCCCCCCCGAACGACTCCTGCAGGTGGTGGGCGAGCTGGCCCTGGCCTCCGGTGCCCCTGGTCTGGTGGGCGGCCAGGTGGTGGATCTGGAGTGTGAGGCCAGGCAGGTGGATCTCGACACCCTCGAATACATCCATCTGCACAAGACCGGCGCCCTGCTGCGGGCCTGCGTAATCTCCGGCGCCCTGATCGCCGGGGCCTCCGCCGAGCTGGTCGCGGCCCTGCGCACCTACGCCCGCGGCATCGGTCTGGCCTTCCAGATCATCGACGACATCCTCGATGTCACGGCCAGCAGCGACGTACTGGGCAAGACGGCGGGCAAGGATCTGGCCGCCGACAAGACCACCTACCCCAAGCTGCTGGGCCTGGAGGAATCCCGCCGTCGCGCCGACGCCCTGGTGAGCGAAGCCAAGGCGGTGCTCACCCCCTGGACCACCCAGGCCGCACCCCTGCTGGCCCTGGCCGACTACATCACCAGTCGCGACCGATGAGCGAAGCCGTCGGCGCCCTTAAGGCCCTGGGTGAACTCTTTGCCAATGGTGTGCTCGCCTGGGGCCTGGTCGCCTGCGGCGTGGCCCAACTCTCCAAGCTGGTGATCGAACTGGTGCTGCATCGCCGTTGGCGGCCAGCGGTGCTGGTCGAGACCGGCGGCATGCCCTCGAGCCATTCCGCTCTGATGACGGGCACCGCGGCGGGCCTGGGCTGGGAACTGGGTTTCGCCGATCCCCTGTTCGCCCTGGCGGCCGTGCTCTGCTTTGTTGTTCTCTATGACGCCAGTGGGGTCAGGCGCGCCGCCGGACTCACGGCCCGGCGGGTGAACGGCCTCCCCGACGGCCTCTGGGACACCCAGGCTGAGGCTGGCGACAGCGGCACCGACCCCGTGCTCCGTCCCCTCAAGGAGAATCTGGGCCACACCCGCACCGAGGTGCTGGTCGGCAGCCTGATGGGCCCCCTGGTGGCCCTGCCGGGCCTGGCCCTGCTGGGATCGCCCTGGCAGATCGCCCTCCAGGCCGGTTGGTTGCCGCTGGGGTGAGCGATCTCTCCGGCCTGAGCGACGACCAGCAGAACGCCGCCGCGGCCTTCGCCGCCTGGCTGTCGGCCCCTGCCGACGGCCAGGCGTTCGTGCTGGAGGGTTATGCCGGCACCGGCAAGACGTTCCTGTCGATGCGCTTCCTGGCCCAGGCGGAGAGGGCCGGCCTCTGCTGGACCGTGGTCGCCCCCACCCACAAGGCGGTGGGCGTTCTGCGCCATCACCTCGCCCTGGCGGGCCTGCAACCCACCTGGTACCCGTCCACCATTCACCGGCTGCTGCGGCTCAAGCTGAAGCGGGAAGGGGATCGGGAGCGCTGCGAGGAAACCACGCAGACCGCCCTGGCCCTCGAAAACCTGGGACTGGTCCTGGTCGACGAGGCCTCGATGGTGGATGGCAGCCTGCTGGACATCACCCTCCGCTGCGCCCAGGCCTACCGCACCCGCCTGGTGTTCGTGGGGGATCCGGCCCAGTTGCCGCCGGTAGGGGAGGAGCAGAGTCCGGTGTTTGCCATGGGCCGGGCGCAGCGGGTGGCCCTGACCCATGTGGTGCGCCACCAGGGCCCGGTGCTGCGCCTGGCCGGCGGCCTGCGGGACGGGAACCTGCCCTGCCGCCGGCCGCCCGTGCTGGCCCCGGTCCATACCAGCTCGGGCCGGGTGTCCCTGCTGGGGCGGGACGACTGGCTGGCGGCCGCCCAGGAGGGTTTGCGCCGCAGCGCCGCCGCCGACGATCCCGACCTGGCCCGGATCCTCTGCTACACCAACCGGTCCCTGGAGCGGCTGGTGCCGATCGCCCGCCGCGCCCTGCACGGCGCTATGGCGGACCAGCTGCCCGTGCTCCCCGGTGAGGTGCTCATCACCCGCACGGCCGTGATGGCGCCGGCCTGCCGTGAGGGGGACGCCGCCGCCGAGGAACCGGACCTGCTGCTGGGCAGTAACCGGGAGCTGGTGGTGCGCGATGTGCGCCCGGACCGCTGTGATCTGGCCGATTTCGGTGTCGAAGCCTGCCTCGGCGCCCCCGTGATCGACACCCTCACCGCCACCGTGGAGGCAGGGGAGGCCCAGCTGAACCTGCGGCTGCTGCCGCCCCTCGGCAGCGGTCCACGCGCCAGCCTGGATGGGGTGATGGAGGGGCTACGCCAGCAGGCACGCGAGGCGGGCAAGAAAGATGGCAAACCCTTCTGGCGCCGCTACTTCCTGGTACGCGACGCCTTCGCCTCCCTGGGACCGGCGGCCGTGCTCACCGTCCACCGCAGCCAGGGCAGCACCTTCGGCGAAGTCTTCATCGACGAGGACGTCTTCTGGCCCCGGGAGCTGCTGCTGCGGCAGCGGCTGGTCTATGTGGCCGTCAGCCGGGCCAGCCAGGCGGTGACCCTGATGGCCGGGGCCGGTGATGCTGCCGAGCGGGAGCACTGGGGACACTGGCTGCGGGAGGCTGACGCCAGCGCAGGGCACGGACCGGAGCCCACCTCCTAGCATTGATGCGTTTGTTTTTGCTGGGGCCTCACCTGAATTCCCTGCTCGCCGCGTCGCCACCCCTGGCGGATCCTGCGCCCAACATGGGCACCACCCCACCGGCCCGCAAGTCCTCCGCCAGCCAGGCCGGAGCCAGTGGGATCGTTGGCGGCGGAGAGCTGATCACCGAGGTGGGGGCCCTGCTCGTCGCAGCGGTCCTGGTGGGGGTGATCGCGGTGGTGCGACGCTGGCTGAGGCTGCGCTCTCGGCCAACGATGCCGGGGCTACCACGGGAGCGGGTGTTGCCGTTATCGCGCCACGGCACCATCCACGATCCCAAGTACCTCGGCCGGATTCTTGAGGCTGAGGACCCACCGGCCGGTCCCTGATCTCAGCCGGCCCGCAGCCCCTCGATCCCCTGGGAGCCGAGGTAGGCGGCCAGGCCGAAGCAGACGGCGGCCACGATCAGCTCGGCGTTGGCAAACAACCAGCCCTTGCTCGCCTGCAGCACGGGCAGCAGCCGTTCCTGGCCCACCAGCGCCAGCCCCGCCAGGGGCAGCAGCAGCAGCAGGCCGGTGAAGAGGCTGAAGACGCCAGTGGTGAGCACTTCCCTGGGCCGGCTCAACCCCGCCTCCAGCAGGCTGGCGGCGGTCTTGGCATACAGGAACAGATCGTCGGGGCTCGACACCTGCACGGCGGCACTGAGGCCGAGAAGCAGCGGCAGGGGCAGGGCGCAGAAACCATCCAGTCGGCGGGTCCAGCCAGGGGGACCACCCTCCTGGCGTCTACCAAGCAGCCCGTTGAGGCCCAACGCCAGCAGTCCGCCCGCCCCCAGCAGGTCGAGGCCAGTGCGCTGATCGGTGCCCTGCTCCATGGTGAGCAGCAGACCATGGCCCACGCCCAGCAGCAGGGCCATGGCCGCCGCGGAGGTGAGCAGCCACCCCATCACGAACCAGCTCCCCCGGCGCAGCGGGCTGGGGCCCACCAGGATCAGCAGCAGCAGGCCGATGTGCAAGGGGCTGAAGCTGATCGCCAGACCGAATCCGAACAGTTCACGCCAGAGGCTGGTGGTCGGCATCGCGGTGGTCTCTCACACCCCATTGTCCGGTACCGCCCTGCCCAGGCCAGTGGTGGGGGTGGCTTGAGGGAAGCGTCAGAGTGGCGGTTGGTTGCATGCCCGTCCCAATGGCCCGTCTCCAGGAAGCCCTGCGCTCGCTTCGCACCCTGCGGCTGCTGGGGGACATCGGCCGCAGCGGTGGATCCCTGACCAGCGTGGCCGATCTGGTGGACAACTTCGCCGACAGCCAGCAGATGTCCTTCTGCCTCGAGCGCTTCCTGGCCCTGCCCGGTGGCCGGGAGTTGCTGGCGGAGGCGCCAGCGCCCCTGCAGCTGGATCTGGCGTCCCTGGCTCAGCTGCCGCGGGGGACACTGGGCCACAGCGTCGCCGGGGTGCTGCTGCGGCTCGGCTACGACCCGGACTTCGCCCGGCCCCGGCCCGTGGCAACGCCGCAGCAGTGGCTGATCCAGCGCCTCGCCACCACCCATGACATCCACCACGTGGTGAGCGGCTTCGCCACCGTCGGCGAAGGGGAGAACGGAGTGCTGGCGATCACGGCCGTGCAGATCGGTTTCCCCGCCTTCGTCGTCTTGAACACGGCTGCGTCCTTCGGCAGCTTCCGCTTCCAGCCCGAGCGCTACGCCCTGGTGAGCCAGGCGATCGCCCGCGGCATGGCCATCGGACTGGCCAGTGCCCCCTTCTGCGTGCAGCGCTGGGAGGAGGGTTGGGAGCGGCCCCTGGCCGACTGGCGGCGGCAGCTGGGTGTGCTGGATCCTCTGCAGGACGAGCCCTACGCCATGCGCCGGATGCTGGACGATCTGGACGCGGAACTATGAGCACTCTGCGACGTCGGGCGCCCCGGGCGTTCAGGTGCGGATCTCGAACCAGTCGGTGCCAGCCACCGCCACCTGGGCGCTGGTGACCCCGCTGACATGGGCGCCCTGGGGCCCCTTCTCGCACCAGAGCCGCAGTTCCACCAGCCGATCGGGAAGCCCCTCCGCCTCCAGTTCCACCGAACCGTCGGAGCGGTTGCGCACCCAGCCACTGAGGCCAAGATCCATGGCCTTCTGGCGACAGCCCACCCGGTAGCCCACCCCCTGCACCAGCCCCCGCACGTTCATGCGCCAGCGTTCATGGGGGGTGGTGGTCACCCGGAGAGCGGGCTGAAGGAAACGGCGTTCATCGGCAGCGGCACGGCGCTGGCGGCGGCTCTCGCCAGTCTCGAGGGAATCGCCGGGCATCCAGCCCAGTGGAGGTGCAGCCAGCTGGCGTGAACGTTCGGGGCGGTCCATCCTTCGCTCCTTGCTGGTGTTCCCCAGCCATCAAGTTGCCACAGGCACTCCCCGCCTGACAACTCATCACCGAGGGGCGGTTGGGGCCGCAGCTGCCAGCGGTGGAACTCATGGCCGCAGAGGGCTTCACCGCGGCGCACCAGCAGCCCATCGGCGCCGGGCAGGGCCTGGCGGTAGCCGAGGCTGAGGGCACCCCGGCGGGCGCTGAAGGGGAGCAGGCCGGCCATGGGGTGCCGGTTGCCATCGCCATCCTCCAGCTCGCGACCCAGCAGCAGCAAGCCACCGCATTCAGCCACGATCGGCAGACCGGCGCGGGCCGCGGCGCTGAGGTATCCCAGGCTGCGGCGGCTGGCCGCCAGCTGGGCGGCATGCAGCTCGGGGTAGCCCCCGGGTAGCAACACCGCGCGGCAGTCCTCAGGCAGGGGCTCGTCGGCCAGGGGACTCCAAGGCACCGGCCGCAGGCCGCAGGCCGCAAGCAGCTCCTGGGCTTCGGGGTACCGGAAGTGGAAGGCCGCATCGGTGGCGATCGCCACTGGCAGCGGGCCAGGGGCCACCGCGGATCCGGCGCTGACACTGGCGCTGGCGGAGATGGCTGGCTCCGGCGGGCCCTGCTGCAGGCACCAGCGAATCGGATCCAGCGGTTCCGGCCGGCCGGCCGGCGGCCCCAGCAGGGGCCAGAGACGGGCCAGATCGAGGTGTTCTTCGGCCAGAGCGGCCCAGATCCGCTGGCGCTCGCCCAGGTCACCCAGTTCACCTGGGGTGAGCAGGCCCAGGTGGCGGGAGGGCAGCTCCAGGCTGGGGTGGCTGGGCAGCAGCCCCAGCAGGGGAACCTCGATGGCCGCGAGGGCTTCGGCGAGCAGGCGGTGGTGCCGGTCGCTGCCGACCCGGTTGAGCACCACTCCGGCCAGGGCCACCCGGGGCGGGCCGTGGTCACGGAAACCGCGCACCAGGGCCGCCAGGCTGCCAGCCTGGCGCGACGCCTCCACCACCAGCACCACCGGCAGCCCCAGCAGATCCGCCACGGCGGCGGAGCTGCCCTCACTGCCGGAGCCACGGCCATCGAACAGGCCCATGACCCCCTCCACCAGCACCCGCCCGGCCCGGCCGCCATGCCAGCGGTAGCAGCGCCGCACCCACTCCTCGCCGCAGAGCAGGGGGTCGAGGTTGCGGCAGGGGCGACCCGCCACGGCCCCCAACAGCTGGGGGTCGAGGTAGTCGGGCCCCACCTTGAAGGCCTGGAGGCTCTCCCCCCGCGCCCGGGCCACGGCCGCCAGGGTGAGACTCAGGAGGGTCTTGCCGCTGCCGCTGCAGGGGGCGGCGATCAGGCAACTCATGCGGTCGCGTGGTGGTGAGCGGGGTGGCTCGCCGGGGAGGGAGGGCGCTTCAGCCTGGCAGCAGGCTGGCCGCCAGGGGCACGGCCGCCGCCAGCAACGGGGCGGTGGAATCGTGGCCACCCGAGAGCAGGCGGGCCATCTCCATCTCCTCGCTCTCCTCAGGCAAGGGCACCACGTCCTCGGCCAGCTCCATGCTGGCCATGCCGCCCGACTCCAGCCGCATGCAGCCCCCCGATTCCGAACACAGAATCACGCACAGGGGCGGCCGGTGCACCGGTTCGCAGATCAGCCGCATGCCGACGATGGCGCCGGGGTGGGTCTTGGTGATCCCCATGGGCACAGGCATGAGCGTGAACTGGACCGACACACCGTCGGTGCGCTCGAACTCCGCGGTGATGCCGGGGCCCGGCCCATCCACCTCCACCGCGTAGCTGCTCACCAGGTGCCAACCCAGACGGTCGGCGATCCAGGCGGCCAGCAGCAGACCCTTGACCGGGTGATCCCCCTCCACATCGATGTCGAGTTGGACCACATGGCCGAGGGCATCGCGACGCGACGGGGGATCGAACACCATCGCCAAGGATTCACGCCAGGTGCGCAGCCGCAGCCAGTTGAGATCGTTAACGGCCTGACCGGCGTTGATCCGACCCAGCATCAGGTCGAGGCAGCGGCGCGGTTCCCCGAGGGAACTGTCGATCACCAGCCGGCGGGGCACCGGTGCCAGCGCCTCCAGCATCTCGGAGGGTTCATCCAGGCTGCTGTTCCACCACACCCAGCAGGGCAGGCTGTCGTCCACCAGGGTCTGGAACAGGTCGAGGCTCTGCTGGAGTGCTCCCATGCCGCCGCGCAGCACCACCACATCCCCGCAGGCGGCTCCCACGCCGCCCTCCTCCGGCAGCGGGCAGTAAGCGGCCACGAGGGTCTCGAGGGGATGGCCGGGGTCGAGGGTGGGCGCCAGGGTGATCAGCCGCCGCGGCATGTGGGCACTGATGGCGCTTTCCACGAACTGACCCCGCAGGTCCTGGCTCTTGTGGTCGCCATCTTTCTGGCCGATGGCCCAGGCCAGCCGGGGATCCATCGGCGCCGTGCTGAGGGGCAGGTCGGTGTCCGGCAGCGCCAGCCGGGCCGCCTCGAGAAGCTCCTGGCGCAGCAGGCCGGTGATCGGCCCATCCACCCGGCCGATGCGCACCATCTGCTGCTCCAGCCAGGAGGGCTCCCACACCACCAGGGTGAAGGTGGCAGCCCCGATGGACCCCTCCAGGTCATGGGTCCAGAGGCGCTGGAGGTAAGGATGGACCTCCTCGGGCGGCAGATCGAGGGGGGCCTGGAGGGTGAGCTGGGGAGCCATAGGGGGGCGCTGGAGGGGGCGGAGATCGCCGGGCGGCTGTAACGGATCGGACGTGGGACGGCCAGGGGCCGTTCGTCAGGGGCGGCGCCAGATCAGGCCGTCATCGGCCAGGAGGCCATCGGCGGCGGCCGGACCCCAGGTGCGGGCTTCGTAGGGGTGCACCGGCAGCTGCCAGGGGGATTCCTCGATCAGGGCCAGCAGCGGCGTGTAGAGCCGCCAGGCCGCTTCCACCTCGTCGCTGCGGGTGAACAGGGTGGGATCCCCCAGCATGGCGTCGGCGAGCAACCGGACGTAGCCCTCATCGGAGGGTTCCCCGAAGGATTCGTCGTAGCTGAAGGCCATGTCGACGGGCCGACTGCGCATCCCGGAGCCGGGGGCCTTGACCTCGAACTTGAACTCGGCGCCCTCATCGGGCTGGATGCGCAGGATCAGCTGGTTGGGGGTGGGAGCGCCACCGGCGGCGTCGAAGAGATGCACCGGGGCCTCGCGGAAGGTGAGCACCACTTCGCTGAGGCGCTTGGGCAACCGCTTACCAGTGCGCAGATAGAAGGGCACGCCCTGCCAGCGCCAGTTGTTGATGGCCACCTTCATGGCCACGTAGGTCTCGGTGGTGCTGTTGGGGTTAACCCCGGGCTCCTGGCGGTAGCCGGGCAGGGGCTTGGCCAGGCTGCCGCCGGCGGCGTACTGGCCCCGCACACAGCACTTCCAGGCCTCTTCCTCATTGGCCAGGCGGGCCGACTGCAGCACCTTGGCCTTCTCGTTGCGGATCGCCTCCGGATCGAAGCGGCCGGGGGCCTCCATGGCGGTGAGGGCCAGGATCTGGGTGAGGTGGTTCTGCACCATGTCCCGCAGGGCGCCGGAGGATTCGTAGTAGCCGGCCCGTTCCTCCACCCCCACGGTTTCGGCCGCCGTGATCTGGACGCTGGAGATGTAGTTGCGGTTCCAGATCGGCTCGAAGATCGTGTTGGCAAAGCGCAACACCAGGATGTTCTGGACCGTTTCCTTGCCCAGGTAATGGTCGATGCGGAACACCTGGCTTTCCTTGGCGCAGGCTTGCACCACCTTGTTGAGGGCCTGGGCGCTGGCGTAATCACGGCCGAAGGGCTTCTCGATCACCACCCGGCTGCGCTCGGGATCGGCCAGCAGGCCCGCCCCGGCCAGCGCACGGCAGCCGCTGCCGTAGAACTCCGGCGACACCGAGAGGTAGAAGGTGCGGTTGCCGCGGGTGGCCCGCAACCGGTCGATGCCTTCCAGCCGCTGGCCGAGGCGCACCAGGTGGTCGGGCTGCTGCAGATCCACCGGCTCGTAGAAGAGGCCCTGGGCGAACTGCTCCCAGGCGCTGCGGTGCAAGGCGATCTCCTCGGCCAGCGCGGCGCCCATCTTTTCCCGGAACTCCTCATCGCTCCAGGGCCGCCGGGCGCAGCCGAGCACGGCGAATTCGCTGGGCAAGCGGCGCTGGCGGAACAGCTCGAACAGGGCCGGGATCAGCTTGCGGTGGGTGAGATCCCCGCTGGCCCCGAAGATGACGATGCACTGGGGCGAGATCACCCGCTCCTGGCGCAGACCCACCCGCAGGGGATTGGTGAGGATGGCGGTCATGGGGAGGTCGTCCGGTCACCCTGGTTTAACGGCTGCTCCGGCATCCCGCTGCATCGCCGCCGCAGGGAGCCTGCCGGTGTGTGCATTCTCGGATCGTCGGCCATGGAAAAAGCCCGCCGGAAGCGGGCCTTGGAGCGGTTGGTGGGTCTGGTGGGCCGCTGGGGTCAGTAGGTCTCCACGTGCCAGCGGTCGGCCTTCTTGAGCTGGGGCCGCAGTTCGCTCCAGTTGAGGTCCTTGGCGGCGGCAGCGGCGGTCATGGCCTCGTCGATGCCGGGCTCCATGCCGCGCAGACCACACATGTAGACGTGGGTCTTGGGATCTTCGATCAGGGAGAAGATCTCATCGGCATGCTCGGTGACCCGGTCCTGGATGTACATGCGCCCGCCGCTGGGATTCTGCTCCTCGCGGCTGATCGCCTTGGTGTAGCGGAAATTCTCCGGGAATTCGGCCAGGTAGCGCTGCAGGTCGTCTTCGTAGAGCAGGTTGGGGGTCTTGGGCACGCCCATGATCAGCCAGGCCTTGCCACGGAACTGATACGCGGGGTTCTTGGCGCGCTCGCTCGGCTCGAACATGCGGCGCAGGTAGGCCCGCATCGGTGCGATCCCCGTACCGGTGGCCAGCATGATCACGTTGGCATCCTCATCGGCGGGAAGGAGCATCTCCTTGCCCACCGGGCCGGTGATCTTCACCTTGGCCCCCGGTTCGATGTCGCACAGGAAAGTGGAGCAGACGCCGTTGATGGTGCTGCCGTCCTTCTCGTACTGGAGCTGGCGGACGCAGAGGGAGACCGTGCCGCCCTCGCAGTTGTCGCCATGGCGGGTGCTGGCGATCGAATAGAGGCGCAGCTTGTGGGGCTTGCCGTTGGCGTCCTCGCCATCGGGAATGATGCCGATGCTCTGGCCTTCGACGTAGTGCAGGTTGCCTTCGGAGAGGTCGAAGGTGATGTGGTTCACACGGCCGATGGCCCCCTCCGTCAGGAGGCTGTAGTTGTCGATGACCGTGCCGATGAAGGGGTCCTTCGGCTTGTAGAGGTTGACCGGGACGTCGGCGTGGCTCACGGGGGCTTTCTTGGCGGGGGTGGGGGTGGGGGTGGCGGCCGGGGCTTCGGCGGGGGCTTCAGTGGCGGCGGCCTCAGTGGCAGACCCGACCGGGACCTCCTCTGCGCTGATGGCCCGGATCCGACCACCCTGAAGGGCGATGGTCTGCATCAGTCGCTGCAGTTGGCCGAACGGCACGGTGAGGCGGCGTTCAGCCCGCCGCTGCAGACCGACGCCGAATCCTTCAACGACGACCGTGAACATGCGGCCGTCGGACTGGGTGGCCTTGCCGGTGGAAACGCGCATGCGGGCGACGGTGCCGAAAATCGGCCCGATCATAGAGAACACGCCTCAGACCGATCGGTGTGCCTTCTTTGACCGGAAAGCGGAAACACGGGCTAGTTTGTGTTCCGTCGCACCATTCCCGGTGCCGACCGCTGCCACCTTCCCCCAAGCCCCGAGCGAGCTCCGATCCGTCTTGGCACAGCTTCTGGCGTTCTTTCCCAGCCCCGTGACCCTCCCGTCCCCCGAGGCCATGGTCGCCAGAGAGGCCTGTTGTGCCCTCGACACGATCCAGCAGGAGATGGAGCGGCTGCCCCACGGCACCCGCCGTCTGGCGGTGCAGTTGCGCCTCAACCTCGCTCCCGAGTGGATCTGGTCGGTGCTCATCGACTACGACCACCTCGATCAGTTCATCCCCAACCTGGCCAGTTCCCGCCAGCTCTGGCGTCGCGGCAACCAGGTGGCCCTGGAGCAGGTGGGCACCCAGCAGTTCTGCGGCCTGCGCTTCAGTGCTCGCGTGCAGCTGGAGCTCAATGAAGAGCCTGACCAGGGCCGCCTCGCCTTCCGCATGCTGGAGGGCGATTTCCGCTGCTTCCAGGGCCTCTGGCAGGTGGGTGTCGACGACACCAGCACCTGGCTCCTCTACGACCTCACGGTGCAGGGCAAACCGGGCATGCCGATCGGTCTGATCGAGCAGCGCCTCAAGGAGGATCTGGCCAGCAATCTCCGGGGCGTGCAGCGGGAAGCGCAGCGGCGCTTCGAAGCGGACTGAAGCCCTCCGCTGATCAAAGGCTTCGCGGATCCAGGCCGAGAGCCAGCCATGGGGGCTTAGCCGCCGATGGGGCTCTTGTCTCTGCCCACAGGGCAACGGATAGCCCTGGGGTCCAAAGCTTTATCAGCTCGGACCCGTAACCGATGCATACCCCCAAGGGGATTCGAACCCCTGTCGCCTCCGTGAAAGGGAGGTGTCCTAGGCCTCTAGACGATGGGGGCGAGGCCACAGCCGGCTTGCCGCCGATCTGATGTGATGGACGCTACGGGCCAGAGGGACCCTTCGTCAAGGAAGGCCGCTGGCGGCGGACGGTGGGCTGGCGGCGCGCTCCGGCTCGGGGGAGCTCTGGCCGGTCCAGACCGGCACCGTGAAGTTGAAGCAGGCACCCTCACCGGGTTCGGACACCACCCAGATGCGGCCTCCGTGCACCTCGGCGATGCGGCGGCACACGGACAGCCCAACACCGAAGCCGGAGGTGGTGCCGGAGGTCTGGGGCAACCGCACCCGATCCTGGAAGATGCGGTGCTGCTCCTGGCGGGGAATGCCCGGACCGCTGTCGCAGATGCTCACCTGCACCCACTGGCTGGTGCGGTGCATGAGGCTGAGGCTCACCTTGCCGCCATCGGGGGTGAACTTCAGGGCGTTCTCCAACAGGTTGAGCAGCACCTGGCGCATGCGCCGCTGGTCGGCATGGACATCGGGGAGGTCGGAGGGGATGTCGGTGACCAGCTGCAACCCCCGACCCAGCCAGAGCTTCTCCAGCTCCAGGATCGCTTCGGCCACCACCTGGCTCAGGTCAAGGCGCTGGGGATTGAACATGGCCTCCCAGCGGGTGGTGCCCACCTCCAGCAGGTCCCTGGAGAGGGCCTCGATGTCGTCGAGCCGGCGGTTGAGCACGTCGCGGAAGCGGCTCTCGTCGATCTGGCCCAGGGCGTGGCTTTGCAGGGCCAGCTTGGCGGCGGTGAGGGGGGTACGCAGCTCATGGGCCACCATGCGCAGCAGCCGTTCCTGGACCCCGAGCCGCTCGATCAGGGTTTCGTTCTCCTGCCGCAGCACCAGCAGCTGGTCCTCAAGCTGCACCTCCCGCTGGCTGCGGCTGCCGTCGATCTCCGCCGGCCTCAGGCTGAGCCCCAGGCTGGTCACCACCTCCATCTGCTGCCAGCGGGGCAGCCAGGTGCGCAGCTGCACCGCCAGGGTGTTGCCGGCGAAGACCTGCTTCGGCAGGGGGTCGAGCTTGATCAGGGCCGGGGTGGCCACCAGCCGGTGCAGTTCGAGCAGCTCGGGATGGTCGGCGGGATCGGCCACCTGCAGCGACACCTTGCAGGTGCACTCCTCGGAGCTCATGAAGCCGAGAAGGGACCTCAGGTCGGCCGAGGCCATGTGGTGGCGGGCCGCCACCAGCAGCAGCTGCAGCGGTTTCTGGGCCTCCGCACTGGCAGCGCCGGACTCTGTGGTGGCGGTTGCCACCGCCGACGACGGGAACTCGGACTCCCCCAGGACCGGCAACGGCAGGCATGCGGCGATGCACTCAACCTTATGGGGTTCTGGGCACAACCCCGTGAACCTCGCTAGGACTTCAGGGTTCGCCAGACTGCGCCGGGGTGGGCCAGCCATGACCGCACCAAGCCAACCAGGTCTTTCCAGGGGAGCTCCCGTCCAGAGCCGCATCCGCCTCGACAGCAACCTGAGGCGTTGGTTTGCCCGCAACCTGGGCCTGTGGCGCTCGCGCCGCACCTACTTCTTCACCGAGGAAGATGCGGTGCTGCGCGTCGACATGAACCTCCGCATCGAGGTCCACGGCGAATTGGTGGACGGGGAGGAGGGCTACCGGTTCAGCTGGTGGGCGGAGGGGCATCAGCCCTTCTTTGAGAGCAAACCCGATTACAGGCCCGAGGGCACCATGGAGGCCTGGCTGTGCGGTCACCAGTTGCGGCGCAGCTGCGGCTACCTGGCGGGGGCCCCCACCGTCAGCCAGATCCGCCAGATCGATGAGCACACCATGGCGTTCCAGTCCCACTACGACGACTGGGAGGTGCTGGAGCAGATCCGCCTGGTGGACCAGGACAACTACCGCTCCCGCTCGATCCACACCTGGCGCCACGGCAGTCTCGAACTGGTGGAGCTCCACCACGAGATCCGGCTGGAGCCCGCGGGAGAGCCGATCGGTTAAGCGCTGTCAGCGCCTTGGCCCTGGCGCCAGGGCCGCCTCGCGGAGCGGTCTCTGTGGCGGGTGTGGCAGCCGCTGCGATGCATCACGATGGGGGTTCACGGATTTCTACCCCTTTGTCTCTCCTGCTTCGCCGCACCCGGCCGCTGCTGGCAGCACCCCTGCTGGCCATGCCGTTGCTGCTGGCACCCGTGGCGGCCCATGCCGCACCCGCCACCGCCGCCGAGATGGGTCTCTACACCCGCATCGGCGCCGTCAACGTCTGCATCTCCCGCGCCGCCGGTATCGACTTCGAGAAATCGGTGGGCATCGCCGGAGAAACCATTGCCCAATTGATTCTCGGCCAGCACAAGGGCGAGATCCAACAGGTGGGCACCAAAGCCCTCTCCATCGAGGAATTGCGCCGCGGTGCCATCAATTCGGCCGTGCTCGGAGCGGCCGAGATCTGCCCCAAGGAGGTCCCGGCCAACGTGATGAAGAAGGTTCAGGACGCCATCAAGCAGCAGGGCGCCGCCAAGCCAGCCCCCAAGTGAGTCACTGATGGCTGTCGTGCACCTCGCCGACTACCGGCCCGCGCCCTACCGGCTCGAGCGCACCGATCTGACGCTGCGCCTGTTCGCCGACCACGCGCTGGTGGAGGCGCGACTGGCGTTCCTCCCCGGGGCTGGCGCCGACGCGCTGGAGGGAACCATCGCGCCGCTGGAGCTGCGGGGCGTGGATCTGGAGTTGCGCTCCCTGGAGCTCGACGGTGTTCCCCTGCCCGCCGAGGCCATCCAGCTGGAGGGGGACCGCCTGCTGGTGCTGCAGCCGCCCCAGCGACCCTTTGTGATCGCCAGCACGGTATGGGTCGATCCGCGGGCCAACACCAGCCTCGAAGGGCTGTACGTGAGCGGTGGGATGGTCACCACCCAGTGCGAGGCGGAGGGCTTCCGCCGCATCACGTATCACCCGGATCGCCCCGACCTGCTCAGCCGCTTCCGGGTGCGGATCGAGGCCGACCGCCACACCGCCCCGGTGCTGCTCTCCAACGGCAACAGCGTCGAGGCCGGCGCCCTGCCGCCCGGACCCGACGGGGAAGCCCGCCACTACGCCATCTGGGACGACCCGTTCCCCAAGCCCTCCTATCTGTTTGCCCTGGTGGCGGGACGGCTGGAGGAGATCCGCGATCAGTTCGTCACCGCCAGCGGCCGGACGGTGCAGTTGCGCCTGCATGTGGAGCCGGGCGATGCCCCCTTCACCGCCCACGCCATGGCGTCCCTGAAGCGGGCGATGGCATGGGACGAGCGTGTCTATGGCCTGGAGTACGACCTTAATGAGTACAACATCGTCGCCGTGCGCCACTTCAACATGGGCGCCATGGAGAACAAGAGCCTCAACATCTTCAATTCCAAGCTGGTGCTCGCGGACGCTGCCACGGCCACCGATGCTGAGCTGGAGCGCATCGAAAGTGTGATCGCCCATGAGTATTTCCATAACTGGACGGGCAACCGCATCACCTGCCGCGACTGGTTTCAGCTGTCACTGAAGGAGGGGCTCACCGTCTTCCGGGATCAGAGCTTCTCGGCCGATCTGCATGGCCAGGCCCTGAACCGGATCGAGAACGTGGCGATGCTGCGTAACACCCAGTTCCGGGAAGATGCGGGGCCAACGGCCCATCCGGTCCAGCCGGATCAGTACCAGGCGATCGATAATTTCTATACCACCACGATTTACGAAAAGGGCTCGGAGGTGATCCGGGTGCTGCACACCCTGCTGGGGGAGGAAACCTTCCAGCGGGGCATGGCGTTGTATGTGGAGCGGCATGACGGCACCGCCGCCACTTGCGAAGACTTCGTCCAGGCGATGCAGGACGCGGCCGGCGAAGTGGACGACAGCTGCCGCCTGCCACCCTTCGATTTCATGCAGTTCCGGCGTTGGTACCACCAGGCGGGCACGCCCGTGCTGCAGCTGCGGCGCCGCTGGAACAAGGCGGCCGGGATCCTGGAGCTGTACGTGCGCCAGTCGACCCCCGCCACCCCTGGCCAACCCCACAAGCAGCCCCTGGTGATCCCGCTGGCCGTGGGACTGGTGAGCCAGGCCGGCCAGCCCCTGCCGATGCGGCTGGTGGCCGAAGACCCCGACCATGGCGCCGCCCCGCTACTGCCGCGGCGCTGGGGGGCGGGCACCCGCCTGCTGCTGATCGATCAGGAGGAGCAGTGCTTTCGCTTCGAAGGGTTGCCGGCCCAGGCGCCGCCGCCGGCCCTGTCCCTGCTGCGCCAGTTCTCGGCGCCGGTGAAGGTGGAACTGGGGCGGCCCTGCAGTGAGCTGGTGCACCTGCTGGCCGCCGACAGCGACCCCTTCGCCCGCTGGGACGCGGGCCAGCTGCTGCTGCGCCGGGCCGTGTTGCGCCGGGCCGCCGGCCGGGTGGATGTGGTCCTGGAAGAGGCGCTGATCGCTGCCTTCGAGCGGATCCTGGCCGATCCCTCCCTCTCGGAGGCCAGCCGCAGTGTGCTCCTGGCCCTGCCGGGGCTGGCCGAACTGGAGGATGCCGCCCCGCAACCCGATCCACCGGCCCTGTTCGCTGCCCTGCAGGCCCTGCGTTGCCGCTTCGGGGAGGCCCTGGCCGAACCGCTGCAGCGGGCCCTGGAGCGGGTCAGCGCCCAGTGGTCCCTGGCCTGGCCGGAGGGGGTGGGCGACCGGATGCTGACGGCTTCGATCTGGAGCTGGCGCGCGGCCGCCGGCGACACTTTGGTGATCGCCGCGGCACGGGCGGCGGTGGATGGCCCGTCGATGACCCTGGCCCGGGCTGGCCTGCGAGCGCTGCAGGATCACCCGATCGCCGCCCGCCAGCAGGCGGTGGAGGCCTTCTATGCCCGCTGGGAGCAGAAGCCAGTGATCCTCGATTCCTGGTTCGCCCTGGAGGCCTCAGCCCCCTTCGCCGATGGTCTGGAGCGGGTGCAGCGGCTGCTCGACCATCCGCATTTCGATCCGGCGGCACCCAACTCGGTGCGGGCGGTGCTGGGGGGACTGGCGGGCAATCCGCCGGTGTTCCATGCCGCCGACGGCAGCGGCTACCGCTTCATGGCCGACCAGATCGCTGCCCTGGACCAGCGCAATCCGATCACGGCCTCGCGCCTGGCCAAGGTCTTCAGCCGCTGGCAGAGCTACGGCCCCGGAAGGCGGGAGCGGATGCAGGAAGCCCTCGAACAGCTGGCGGCAGCGGAGCTCTCCACCAACACCAGGGAAGTGGTGGGGCAGTGTCTGGGCGGACCGGTGCAGAGCACCTAGGGGCGTGGCGGAGGCTGGATCCTGGGGGCAGCACCGCTCCCGGTTCCGAACACTTCTTTGTTGAGGCGGCGGAAGGCGGCCAGACGGAAAGCCGCGCCCTCCGGCCCGGCGTGCTGGCCCCAGAGCCCTTCCCAGTAGAAGAAGATCACCCCGTGTCCCCGGGCGGCGGCAAGGCGCACCTTCTGCTCGAGGATGGCCATCTCGGGGGTGCGGCCGCCGAAGCCGGAGAGGATGCCGATCTCCACGGGCATGCCCCAGCGGCGGGCCTTGACCAGGGCCGGCTGGTCGAGATCGCGCTCGAAGCCCTTCACCGAATAGGCGTAGTTCTGCACGATCAGGTCGTCGACCAGTTCACCCAGGGCCCAGAGCTCCCAGTCCTGCAGCCAGTGGTTGTAGGCGAAACGGAAGGGGCCCGGCGACAGGCTGATCACCGTGCGGCGCGGGCCGCCCACGGTCTGCATGGTGCTGCGCAGTTCCCGCAGCAGGGCGGTGAGCCGCTGGCGGCGCCATTTCATCCAGTAGCGATCGTTGAAGTTGGCGGGAGGCTCCCGGCCGGTGTCCGCCAGGTAGAGGGCACGGGTGTAGGGGTCGTAGCCCAGTTCCACCGGCCAGGCGAAGTGGTCATCGAGCTGGATGCCGTCGACCCCGCAGCGCTGGACTATCTCGCTGATCAGGCCGATGAAGCGGGCACGCACCCCCGGGTGGGCCGGATTCAGCCATACCCGCAGGTCCTTGAGCGGGGAGGTCTTGAGGTTGGCGCCGTGCATGGCGTAGAGCGCACTGCCGTCGGCGCGGCGCAGCACCCACTCGGGATGGCGCTGCACCACCTCGGCGTCGGCCGGCTCCATCAGGCCGTACTCGAACCAGGGGATCACCTGCATGCCACGGCGGTGGGCCGCCTTGGTGAAGCGGCAGATGGGGTCGAGGCCGGGGTTGGAGCGGGCCAGGGCCGGCTCCAGCGGTGCCCAGCGGCTGCGGTGGAAGGTGGCCCCCCGGCTCCAGACGTTGGGATAAAGGGTGTTGAAGCCGGCGGCATCGAGTTGGCCCACGGCGGCCTCGATGCGGTTGGCGTCGTAATAGAGGGGGCTGGGACTGTTGGTGAGCCAGACCCCCACCCGTCGCTCGAAGCCTGCTGGCAGGCGGCCCTGGGCGCCGGCCGGCCGGGGAGCTGCCACCGTCAGGGCCAGCAGGGCCGTGACGAGCACGGTGAGCGGCACCGGCAGATGGCGCTTGAGATGGGCGAAACGCTTGAGCGGCAGCCGCTGGACGGGTGGTTCGGGAGCGATCATGGCGGTGCCGCTCAGCGGAACATCGAGCTGACCGAGCTCTCCTGGTGGATCCGCCAGATCGTTTCCCCCAGCATGTTGGCGATCGAGAGCACCCGCAACTGGGGGAAGTGCAGGTCGGGGGGCATGGGGATGCTGTTGGTCACCACCACCTCCTCGAACAGGCCCGGGGTGGAGAGCCGCTGGACGGCGGGCGGGGAGAACACGGCGTGGGTGGCGCAGGCCAGCACCCGGGCCGCCCCCCGCGCCCGCAGCAGCTGGGCGCCCTGGAAAATGGTGCCGCCAGTGTCGATCATGTCGTCGATCAGGATCGCCGTCTTGCCGACCACATCGCCGATCACAGTGAGGCTTTCGGCCACGTTGTGGCCGGAGCGCCGCTTGTCGATGATCGCCAGGGGCGCATCCTTCATCTGCTTGGCGAAGGCCCGGGCCCGGGCCACACCGCCCACGTCGGGGGAGACCACCACCACCTCACCCAGATCCCGGGTGGAGAGGTAGTCAACCAGGACCGGCGAGCCGTAGATGTGGTCGCAGGGGATGTCGAAGTAGCCCTGGATCTGGGAGGAGTGCAGGTCCATGGCCAGCACCCGCTCGACGCCGGACTTGACCAGCAGGTTGGCGACCAGCTTGGCCGTGATCGATTCCCGTCCGGCCGTCTTGCGGTCGGCCCGGGCATAGCCGTAGTAGGGAATGACGGCCGTGATCTGGCGCGCCGAGGCCCGCCGGCAGGCATCCACCATGATCAGCAGCTCCATCAGGTGATCGTTCACCGGAGCGCAGGTGGGCTGGACCAGGAAGACATCGCAGCCGCGGATCGACTCCTGAATCTGGATGTAGAGCTCACCATCGGCGAAGCGCTTGATCACCCTCGGGCCGTCGGGCACACCGAGATAGGCGCCGATTTCCCGCGCCAGGTCGGGGTTGGCGTTGCCGCAAAACAACCTCAACCGGCGAGGGTCGTGGCTGGTGAGGGGCGGCTGCCCGCTCTGCTCCACTCGTTCAGCGGTTGAGAAAGTGGACAAGGGCGCAGGCGGCGTTGCTTCGCAGCACGATGGTAGAAGCGAGCCGGCCCGGACAGTGCAAACAACCATGACGGTTTCAGGGACCGAAACGCAGCGCCGCGATGGCCTGCTGCTGGTGGGCCTGGGGTTGCGGCGGGAGCTGGAGGGCCTGGCGGCGGTGGCGGCGCGGCTGGCCGCCGCTGAAGGTGTGGCCCTGCGGGAGCTGGCCGACGCCGGCGATCCCGATGCCGGCCTGGCGGCCCTGAGCGCGGAAGCGACAGGGGCGGCGGCGGCCCCGTGGCTGGCCGCCCTGCCCCTGGATCCCGGCCTGCCGCTGACGCGGGGCGGCAGCTGGGCCGAGGCCCTCGGAGCCTGGCGCCAGCCCTGCCTGCTGGTGCTGCGGGGCGAGCAGATGGCCACGGGACTGCCGGCGGCCGGCGCCGCCCTGCTTGAGCGTTGGCGGGTGCCCCTGGCCGGGCTGGTGCAGGTGGGCGGCGACTGGCAGCCCGCGAAGCGCCGCCGCGACGGCCTGCCCTGGCTGGGCTGGCTGCCGGACAGCGACGAAGAGCGAGGGGAGGCGGCCGGGGCTGCGATGGCGGCGCTGCAGCAGGTGCTGCGGGGCCGCTGGCGGGTGCTGCAGGCGGCTTAGGAGTTTGCGGAAAAACCGTCTAAGCAGTCGTGTTTTCCCATCTCCGAGCTGATTTCTCGGTGATTTCGTCAGATGGGTTCAGTTCAAGCGCTCAGACAGCCCGATTTCGCAGCATTTGGACTG
>Ga0247832_1000144_pt1 | contig 138229 bp, 104 predicted proteins | sample LaCruzMarch2015__10_FD_192407 | JGI IMG/M metagenome (GOLD analysis project Ga0247832, IMG submission 192407) | Freshwater microbial communities from meromictic Lake La Cruz, Castile-La Mancha, Spain - LaCruzMarch2015_4m | ecosystem: Environmental > Aquatic > Freshwater > Lake | place: Spain... | reverse complement strand
GCTCAAGGGCTATTGGGAGGATGGCCGGAAAGTCTTCTCATTGATCGGCAACGGCTACCTGCTGTCAAAACTAAACGCTATTTGAGATTTTGCCATTACACCAGTCTGTGTGGATAAATCGTATTAGGCAATCGCTCGGCATCACGCGCTACGAGCTGATGCTGCGCATCCGCGTGCAGAAAGCCGCTGAAGCCTTGGTCGAAACCTCGGAGTCGATCATCGAGATCGCCCTCGCCCACGGCTTCTGCGACCAGAGCACCTTCACTCAGCACTTTCGCAAGCGCATGGGCATGACGCCGAGGGAGTTTCGGGTGCGGCATCATGCCTAGCCATGTCGCAACGCCAGCGAAGAACGGTATGGCATAAGACGACATCTCCGCATCAATGATTGACTTTGTAAACTGGTTGCGGAGCGACACGGGGGCTGCTCTGGCCAGCAGAGCAGCGATCACCGGTGCCAAACCCAGTCAAAAAGCCGGTGTGGAATTGAGGTTGTGTCACCCGTCCCAGGGGACCTGGGGCCTCTAGATTTGATCATTCCCCTTGCACCTCCCGCGCCTCCGCGCCATCTCAAGTGAACCGTCCTAACACCACCCTTGGCCGATCCAGAGAATCAACGCACCCTTGTAGCCATACCTGCCCGCTGGGGATCTACCCGATTCCCAGGCAAGATGCTCCACCACATCGCCGGGAAGCCGCTGGTGCAGCATGTGTGGGAGCGCTGCCAGGACTGCCGGGAGGTGGATGACATCATCATCGCCACGGATGATGAACGCATCGCCGAGGCGGCTGCGGCTTTCGGCGCGAAGGCGGTTTTGACCTCGCCGGATCACCCGAGCGGGACGGACCGCATTGCCGAGGCGGCGCGGTCTTTTCCTGACCACCGGACGATCATCAATGTGCAAGGTGATGAGCCGCTGATCTCTCCGGCGTTGATCGATGAACTGGCCGTAGTTTTGCGGCGTGAGCCCCAGGTGCGCATGATCACGGCGGCAGCGCCGATCCATGACGCGGCCCAGGTGACGGACCCGAATGTGGTGAAGGTGGTCTTTGATGTGAAAGGGGACTCGCTCTACTTTTCACGATCTCCCCTGCCCTACGTGCGCAATGCAGGTGCCGGGGTGCGGCATTACCGGCATCTGGGGATTTATGGCTTTCAGCGCAGTTTTCTCTTTCAATTCGTCGCCTGGCCGCCATCTCGTCTGGAGCTGACCGAATCTCTGGAGCAGCTCCGCGCGGTGGAAAACGGTGTGCCTTTGCGCATCGTGCTGACCGACGATCTCTCCCCCGGTGTGGACACGCCTGAACAGGCCGCCGCCATCGAACAACAGCTCCTTTCCCAACCCTCCCCCTGACCATGCCCACCGCCCACCAAGACCAGCCCATGAAATACATCTTTGTCACCGGAGGAGTCGTGAGCTCGCTGGGCAAGGGCCTGGCTGCCTCCGCCCTGGGCACGTTGCTGGAGCTGCGCGGCCTGAAGGTCATCATGCAGAAGTTTGACCCGTATCTGAACATCGATCCGGGCACGATGAACCCCTATGAACATGGCGAAGTCTATGTGCTGGATGACGGCGCGGAAACCGACCTGGACCTGGGCCATTACGAGCGCTTTACGCACACGAACCTGTCCCGCCTGAACAACCTGACCAGCGGCCAGGTTTACCAGAGCGTGCTGAACAAGGAACGCGCCGGGAAGTATCAGGGCCGCACGGTGCAGGTGATCCCGCACGTGACGAATGAGATCAAGGACCGCATCAAGGAGGTGGCCAACAAGATGACCGCTGATGTGATCATCACGGAGATCGGCGGCACGGTGGGCGACATCGAAGGCCTGCCCTTCCTGGAGGCGATCCGCCAGTTCGGTCACGAGGTCGGCCAGGGCAATGTGCTTTTCATCCACGCGACGCTGGTGCCTTACATCAAGGCAGCGCAGGAGCTGAAGACGAAACCCACGCAGCAGTCCATCGCCAAACTGCGCGAGATCGGGATCGCCCCGCACATCATCCTCTGCCGCACGGAGCATCCGCTGGATCAGGACGTGCGTGAAAAGATCTCCCTTTTCGGCAACGTGCCGATCGAGGACGTGATCGAGGTGCGCGATGTTAAGCACAGCATCTATGAAGTGCCGCTGAAGCTGCATGAAGAGCGCCTGGACGACGTAGTGTGCAAGCAGCTCAAGCTGACCACCCATGAACCCGATCTGGGCAAGTGGCGTCACTTTGTGCAGCGTGTCATCCACCCCACCCACCACGTGCGCATCGGAGTCGTGGGCAAATACATCGAGCTTCAGGACGCCTACAAGAGCATCTACGAAGCCCTCACCCATGCCGGTGCCGCCAATGACTGCAAGGTGGACATCGTGCGTGTGGACGCCGAGTCCATCGAAAAAGGCGGCCCGGACATCTACCTCAGCGGCCTACAGGGCATCCTCATCCCCGGTGGCTTTGGCGACCGTGGCACCGAGGGCAAAATCCTCGCCACCGGTTATGCACGCCGCGTGGGCATTCCGTTCTTTGGCATCTGCCTGGGGATGCAGATCGCGGTCATTGAATACGCCCGCAACGTCTGCGGATTGAAGACCGCCAACAGCACCGAGTTTGATAAATCCACGCCTGATCCCGTCATCAGCATGATGGAGGAACAGAAAAAGGTGAAGCAGCTCGGCGGCACCATGCGCCTGGGCAACTGGGTCACCCAGCTCACCCCTGGCACGAAGGTCCACGAACTCTATCAGGACACCGTCATCAACGAGCGCCACCGCCATCGTTATGAGGTGAATGACGCCTACAAGGAGCAACTCGAATCCAAAGGCCTGGTCATCAGCGGCATCTCGCAAAAAGGGGAACTGGCCGAGACCATCGAACTGCCGGAGCATCCCTTCTTCATCGCCTGCCAGTTCCACCCGGAATTCAGCAGCAAGCCGAACGATCCACATCCGATCTTCAACGGCTTTGTCAAAGCCGCCCTGCATCACCACACGACGCCTGAGCCGCTGTGCTGATGGGGACGGTAGGCTCCTTAGAGTAACCATCACTCGGACGGTGATGGTTACTGCGCCCTTCGCGCCGCCACAATGACCTCGCTGGCCGCGCCTTGCAGCATCTCGGTCCAGAGTTTTTCGCGGCTGGCGAGTTTGTCCGGCGACCAGCGATTGCCGATGCTCGTGGCATCCAGCAGGACGATGAGTTCCGCCTCACGTTGTTGGGCCATGAGGGTCTGCTTAAGATCCTGCACGAACCTGCGCTGCACCTCGACCTCGGGAGTGGTGGCCAGGTTAAAGATCATCACAGCCCTAGGGCCGGAGGGCCGCCAAGAGGCCACAAAGTCATCCTCATCCCCCAGGGGGACATGGATCATCTCCGGCTCAATCATCGCTCCAAAGCGTTCGCGAACGCCCCGGGCCCAAACCTCGCGATGCATGGGTGTGGCATCGGTGGCATGAATCAGGACGGTGACCACCTCCTGCCCGCCCTCCACCGCACGCAGGGTGCGTTTCAGATAAGTGCGCCAGCCGAGCCGCCGCAGACGCTTGTTCAGCACCCGATGGGCACGCCAGACGGTGAATCCAGCCAAAGCCAGACGCGGCACCATGATAAACAAGAACAAGGTACCGGCATAAAGATGAATCCAGGGCAAAGCCGGAGCGGGGGTCGATGTCGTGCCGCCCGTGCGGTGCATCCCCGGCAAAGCCTCCAGGGGAAGCGGCAAATCCAAGACCGCCGCAGCCGGGTCGAACAAGGTTCCGAAGAACTCCTGCGCGCCCATTTCCGATAACAACGTGCTCTCCCACACGGCGCGATATTCCTGCGACCATCCCCGCGCATACAGCCCCGCGATGCTGCCGAGGGCCAGCAAAGCAGCCGCCACATGCATCCAGGCTCGCAAGCGCCGCTGCAGCCGTTCCATGGCCGGAGCCCCGGCAAGCAGCGCAAACCGTTGATCCACGGTCAGGCCCGTCAATGTCTCACCGTCCGATCCCTGCTCATTGCTCACGGGTGAAACCACCCGCGCCAGCCACTCCATGAAACTGCCACCCCGGCTGGCCTGAGGCGCGGGCCAGATCTCCCAGATCACCGCCAGCATCATGATCACTGCATTCCAGAGCAAAAGCCCGACCAGAGGCAGGGCCAGGAGATTGAACTCCGCCGACTGCCCCAAGCCCGAGGCCGCATAGCCGATCAAAACCGCCACGAACCAACCGATCACCGCCCATGACCAGCGCCCTGTGACCGTGAGTAAGCGATCCATCACCCGCACCAGGGAGCCACTCCAACCGATCACCTCGCGCTCCAGCCACTGCGCACGTTTACGCAAAAAGGCAGCCTCGCGTGCCGTGATCGGCTCGCCTTTGACCTCATCCGCCGTCAGGCCGCCACGCGTGCGCGCCGTGGCCTCGCGACGGCGTTCTTCAGAAAGGATCGCACCATCGGCATCCCCTTCTTCGAGGGCGCGCCAGCGCAGGATGCTCTGCCAGTCATTCCAGTCCATGCGCGTTCAGTTCAGCCGTGTTTGATCCTTACGTCTTTGATGCCGGAGTTCTTCAGCTTCTCCTGCAACCGCTTGAGGATACGCGGGCGCTCCATGGCCAGCGCATGATGGACGGTCGGCTGCAAAACACGCACCATCAGAACCCCGCGCTGAATGGAATCAGGCCGCGAGCTTTGAAATAAAAAATCCCCCACGATCTCCCGCCAGGCCCCGAGCACCTCCTCCAGCTTCATTCGGTCCCCGATGCCCGCCTGGGCGACGATCTTCCCCACCATGTCCGCCACCGAGACGGCTTGGGTATTCTGGATGGGACCATCCTCCATCCTCCGCCACGCCGTGATGAGGGCGTGCCTGCGGCGCTGAGCGACGGTGGGGAGGCGGTTGGACATGGGCCGGATGATGCGCGGGACCGTGCGGAAATGCGAGAGGGAAATCTCAACACCTGCGATTCATTGCAGACTGCCTTCCCGGTGCGGAAGTTTGGCTTTGGCTTCCATGCGTTCGATGCTAAATATCCGGTATGACAAATGCCGTGCTAGAGCATCCCATTCTGCGGCAGCAGATCGTGCCGATGACCGTGCATACCTATCAGGCACTGGGGCAAATGGGCTTGATCGAAGAAAAGACCGAACTCATCCGAGGATTCATTCTTCCGAAAATGTCAAAGTCACCACGTCACACAACCCTGGCTCAACGTCTTCTGGAGTGGTTGACTCAAATCCTTCCATCCGGCTTTGTCATTCGCCAGGAGCAGCCGATCACCTGCGTCGATTCTGAGCCAGAACCCGACGTCGCCATTGTCAAAGGCAGCGTCGAAGACTTTGCCCACGCTCACCCCACCACGGCGACATTGATCATTGAAGTCGCCATCTCCACCTTAGAACGGGATCGGGAAAAAGCGGCCATTTATGCCGAGGCCGGTGTCACGCAGTATTGGATTGTGAATCCTGAGCAAAACCACGTGGAGGTCTTCACGCATCCATCTCCCAAGGGATATCAACACCGGCAGGTTCTAAACCTGGGAGAGACCTTGGAGGTCCCGGAATTCTCCGGATTGTGCATCTCCATCTCGGATTTGCTGCGCTGAGAGGCCCCAAGGTGACAACCGTGGGGGCACACCCTCATTGCTTGCCAAGTCGTGCATTCTCTCCAGAGTGCGCACCCCGACTGCGATGCCCCCATTGCTCCGCAGCGGTCTTTCCGTCTTTCTTTTTCGTTATGTTCGAGTGGATCATCAAAAAAATCATCGGCACCAAAAACCAGCGCACTGTCAAGCGCCTGCTACCGGTTGTGGCCGAGATCAATCGCATTGAAGCCCAGCTTCAGAACGAATCGGACGATGCCCTGCGCGAACGCTGCGCCCGCTGGAAGGATCAGTTCCGCGCCTTTCACACCCCGCACTTTTTGGGCGGTGTTTCCCTGCGCATTGCAGATGAAGCCACGGTGGAGGCCTGCCTGCGTCATGTCGCCGGTTACTTCGCTGCGCTGAAGCCGCACTTTCCTTCTTTGGATGACAGCTACCTGGCCGAAAGCGCCTGGAGCAGCGCCTCCTTTGACGACAAGAAAGCCCGCATCGACAAGGCACGCGATGCCTGGAATGCGATCCAGCCGAAGTTTGCCGACATCATCTCGAAGATGCTCAATGACATCCTTCCGGAAGTCTATGCCGTGGTGAAAAGCGCGGCGCGCCGTCTCGTCGGTCAGGAGCACAACGTGTGCGACATGCCTTTGAAGTGGAATATGGTTCACTTTGATGTGCAGCTCATCGGCGGCATCGCCCTGCATCGCGGCATGATTGCCGAAATGGCTACGGGTGAGGGCAAGACCCTGGTCGGCACCCTGCCTGTCGCGCTGAATGCACTCACCGGTCGCGGTGTTCACGTCATCACGGTCAATGATTACCTGGCACGCCGTGACTCGGAGTGGATGGGCTACCTTTATAAGTTCCTCGGCCTAAGTGTCGGTTGCATCCAAAACGACCAGCCAAGCCACCTCCGCCGCGAGCAGTATCAGGCCGACATCACCTACGGAACCAACAGTGAATTCGGTTTCGACTACCTGCGTGACAATGGCATGGCCTCCAGCAAGGAGCAGCAGGTGCAGCGCGGCCACTACTTTGCCATTGTGGATGAGGTGGACTCCGTGCTCATTGATGAAGCCCGCACGCCTCTGATTATCAGTGGCCCCGTCGCCGGTGCGGAGAGCACGCATCAGTATGAGCGTTACAAGCCTCTTGTCGAACAATTGGTTCGCCGTCAAAACACCCTGTGCAATAGCCTGGTGACCGAGGCCAAGGAAGACGCCAAAAATGGCGACTTCGACATCGCCGGACGCAAGCTTTACCAATGTCGCCTGGGCCAGCCGAAAAACCGCGCCCTCATGCGCTGCATGGAAGATCCTGAGCTTCGTCGTGCCTTGGAGAAGGCCGAACTGAAGATGTATGAGGACACGCAGAAGAAGGATCTCTTTGAACTCAAGGAAGGCCTGTATTTCTCCATTGAAGAAAAGAGCCACGACGCCGACTTGAGCGAAAAAGGCCGTAGTTTCCTCAGCCCCGATGAACCGGACGCCTTCGTGCTGCCGGACTTGGCCACGCTTTACTCTGAAATCGACGGTGATGCCTCTCTGACCGAGCCGCAGAAGCTTCAGAAGAAGAACGAACTTCAGGACCGTCTTTCCCATCAGGGACAGCGCATCCATCAGATCAGCCAGCTCCTACGCGCCTACTGCCTTTATGAAAAGGACGTGGAATATGTGGTGGAGGAAAACAAGGTGGTCATCGTGGATGAACAGACAGGCCGCAAGATGTCCGGTCGCCGTTGGAGCGATGGCTTACATCAGGCTGTGGAGGCCAAGGAAGGCGTGCAGATCGATGCCGAAACGCAGACCCTGGCCACCATCACCATTCAGAACTACTTCCGCCTTTATGAAAAGCTGGGCGGCATGACAGGCACCGCTGAAACCGATGCCTCGGAGTTCCATGACATCTACGGCCTGGACGTGCTGACCATCCCGACCAACCGGGCAATCCGACGCATTGACCAAAATGACAGCATCTTCAAAACACGGCGCGAGAAATACAATGCCGTGATTGAGATGATCAAGGAGCGCCACGCCAAAGGCCAGCCGATGCTTGTCGGCACCGCCAGTGTGGAAGCCTCCGAAACGGTCAGCCGAATGCTAAAGCTGCAAAAGATCCCGCACTCCGTGCTGAACGCCAAGTATCACCGCCAGGAGGCGGAGATCGTGGCCCGCGCCGGTCAAAAAGGCTCCGTGACCATCTCCACCAACATGGCCGGTCGTGGCACGGACATCAAGCTAGGCGAAGGTGTTTCCGACCTCGGCGGCCTGATGGTGCTGGCCACGGAACGTCATGAATCCCGCCGTGTGGACCGTCAGCTTCGCGGTCGCTGCGCCCGCCAGGGTGACCCGGGGGAGAGCAAATTCTTCATCAGCTTCGAAGACGATCTCATGCGCAACTTCGGTGCTGCCGACCGCATGACGAAGATCATGGAACGCTTTGGCATGGCCGAGGGCGAAGAGCTTCAGCACCCCTGGCTGAACCGCTCCGTCGAGACTGCCCAGAAGCGGGTCGAACAGCGCAACTACACCTGGCGCAAGCGCGTGCTGGAATACGATGACGTGATGAACCAACAGCGCGAGGTCATCTATGAATGGCGCAATGACGTCCTGGAAAGCAACGATCCCCGCATCCTCATCAATGAGGCTGTGGAGAAAGGCCTGAAAGAACGTCTGGAGGAGTTCCTACCCAAAGAAAAGGGCACCGATTTCGAGCCTGATTATGAAAACCTCCTGCAATGGGTGAACACCACCTTCCCAATCGGCCTGCGCGATTTCGATGATGAATTCAAGGCCCTCGATTTCGAAGGACAGTTTCAATTCATCAAGGACAAGGTCCTGGGTGCCTATGACATCAAGGTCGGCGGTGCCAACCCCCAGGCTCTTCAGGAGATCGAAAAGATGATCCTGCTCAATGCGATCGACCGCCTGTGGCAGGAGCATCTCTATGCCCTGGATGCCCTCAAGGAAGGCATCAGCCTGCGCAGCTATGGTCAGAAAGACCCGCTCATCGAATTCAAACAGGAAGCCTTCACGATCTTCTCCGAACTGATGCGCAACATCAATGGCGAGGTGGTGAACAATCTCTTCCGCAGCACGCAGCAGCTCGCCGCCTTTGAGCAATTCCTGGCCCAGATCGCCATGATGCAACAGGGCGGAAACGGCATTCAAATTCAGGATGGCAACCTCCAGATTCATCCCCCTGCCAGACCCGCCCCCGAGCCTGAAAAACCCAAGGCTCACAACCCAGGCAGTGACGGCCCAAAATTGATCCTCCCGAGCGTCCTTCCTCAGAAGAAACCTCTGGCGAATGTCGGTCGCAACGATGCCTGCCCTTGCGGCAGTGGTAAAAAATTCAAAAACTGCTGCGGACGCTTGGCGTAACTATTGGTTACCCCCCAAAGCCATGAACGAATCCACCCTCCAATCCGCTTTATCCGATCCGCAAAATCTCGGTGAGATGCCGGACGCGGATGCCGTGGGCACGGTGGGTTCGCCGGACTGTGGCGACATGGTCCGCATGTGGTTGAAGTATAAGGAGAAAGATGGCAAAAAGGTCATCGATAAGGCCAGCTTTCAAAGCTTCGGCTGCCAGACCGCCATCGCTGTTGCCAGCCTCGCCACGGAACTGATTCGGGGGAAGACCAAGGAAGAAGCGCTGCAAATGAGCGCCGAGGAACTGAGCGCACCGCTGGGTCCTCTGCCGCCGATGAAGATTCATTGTGGGCAGATGGTCGAAGGTGCCCTGAAAGCAGCCCTGGAAGCTGAATCGGCGACAGCCGTAGCCCCCGCCTCACCAAGTCTGCCCACTGGCCCCACCCTCGTGGACAGCCTGAATGCCGCAGGGAAAACAGCTGGCAAGATCAAGATCGTGATGCGTTCCTAATTGGAAGCAAAATGCACGATTGAGTTTTGCGTGTGCTTGCCAAAGATTTGATCCCCATCGGTTGGGGCACACTGACCGTTGGCCACTCACTTGAAACAATAAGCCGCAAGGTTCACCCTTCTTTGGCAACAGGTGGGACGACGATGGGCAGCGATTCACCACGTGTGCCCATGTCCGCCACCATCACAGCCACCAAACATGCCAGCCAGGAAGCTAGCAAGCCGCTGAAGGGCTCAAATAAAATGCCTGTCCAGGCCAGGGTCACGGTGAGACTAACGGTGAGGTAAGTGAGGCCAAATAAGAAAGCGAACTTCTGCCAAAGAGCACGCATTTCTAAACCTACCCAGGCGCTGATGAAGGCAAAAGCCGTGTAATAGCCGTATTGCAGCAACAGGCTGCTTTTCAATCCCTCAGCAGGCAAGACCAGCAAACGGGGCAATTGCCCGTTCAGCCACTTTGCCATCTCCGGGAACAGGCCAAACTGATACAGGGCCAGCACTGGCACACAGACCAGGATGCCAATGAACATGAGGGTGACACGATTGCGATCCATAAAGATAGTTAGGCTTCGGGAGATTCAGGCTGACGATAGGAGGACACGACCAGATCACTCAAGAACCGATCCGGATCTTCCACCGCCACACGATCGATGTGAAAAGCTTTCTGACCGGTGCTGCGAGAGACGAGCTGAAGGCCAAAGGGGTAATCTTTGAAAAGACGCGCGCACAGATCATCCACACCGCTGCCCTCGCTTTCGGCCCTTTGCACCAGGGCTTTCATCGCCCCGGCATCAAAGACAAGCTCCAGTCCGTGAGTTGTGGCAAAATCCGAGGCAAAACGATGCGCAATCTCCGCACGGACATCCGTGCTGAAAGTCAGGGCATCCTGACGGCAACGTTCCAGCGCCGTAGCAGGATCATTCACCAAAGCGCCATCTACGATCAAATCCGGCAGCCCCAGGCTGGGCAGCTCGAACTTAAAGTCCCGCAATACCTTTTCCCAGGCCGTGACCAGGCCACGCGCGCCGGTTTTTTCATCCGCTGCCCGTTCGGCAACGGCACGCAGCGCGTCATCTTCAAAGACCGTGCGCACACCATAGGCGTGAAACTCACGCTCGTATTGGCGGATCAGGCTGCCCTCACTGTTCTTCATGATCTGAAAGAGATCATCCGCGCCCAAGGTGTCACAAAACACACGCACCGGCAGACGCCCGATGAACTCCGCCTCAAAGCCATAATCGATGAAGTCCTTCGTCCGTGCCTCGCGCAGCATATCCTCCGGTTTGACCTTTTCGGTCACCATCGCCCCAAAGCCGATGGAGGCCTTGGCCTGCCGCTTCTCGATGATTTTTTCCAAGCCGGAGAATGCTCCGCTGACGATGAACAGGATGTTGCGGGTATTCACCACCTCACGCCCCGTGCGGCCTTTGCGCGTATCAAACATCATCTGCATCTGACTGCGCATATCGTTAGGCGCATACAGGGAAACCTCCGTCTCCTCCATCAGTTTTAGCAGTGCCGTCTGCACCCCGCGTCCGCTGACATCACGCCCGATGCGTCCTTCACCACCCGTGGCCAGTTTGTCGATTTCATCCAGGTAGATGATGCCATGCTGAGCCAGCTCCACATTGCCATTGGCCTTGGCCACAAGATCACGCACCAGATCATCCACATCGGCACCGACGTAGCCCGTCTCGCTAAACTTCGTGGCATCCGCTTTCACAAACGGCACCCCGATGAGATCCGCGATGTGCTTCACCAGATAGGTCTTCCCCACACCCGTCGGCCCGGTGATCAGGACGTTCTGCTTGGTGAATTCCAACTGCCCCGCCCCCTTCTGCTTTTTGTGCTCGCGCAGCATCCGTGCGTGGTTGTAATGATCACACACCGCCGTGGCCAGCACCTTTTTGGCCTCATCCTGCCGGATCACAAAGCGATCCAGGTAGGCTTTGATATCTGCGGGCTTGTAATGGAAATCATACGACGCCGCAGGTTCCTCCTCCACCGGCGGACTTTCCTTGTCGCCTTCCTCAGGTTTCAAATGGCGCATCCCGCCCTCCACGCGGGAAAAGACGACCTGCCCGCCCAAACTGTTTTTGATGAAGTCTTCCAGCTTTCGCGTGATTTCGTCCGGCGATGGCGGCGGCTTCGGGCTGTCGGCTGGGTCCTGGGGGGTATCAGTCATGGGGAACTGAATTGTTCCCGATTCATGAGGGAATGACAATGGCTTATTGGACATTCCACATTGGCTATGGCGCATCGCCTGATCTATGGCTGAATATCAACCTCACCGCCATGTCTCTCTCCATCTTGGATGTCTTCAACCATTACCGCCTGGCGGGGGGAGAAGAGCATGCCGTGGAGCGCATCCGGCAACACATCCGCCTGAAGCATCAGCTCTCCGTTTGTTCTTTCGAAAGCCATGAATGGACGGGACCGGAAGCGCCAGGCCCCCTGGACCAATCCTGGCGGTTGTTTTACAACCCCGAGGGAAAAAAACGATTTGAAGCAGCCGTGGAGAAGGCGCGGCCCGATGTCGCCGTGTTTCACAACATCTACCCGGTCGGGTCCCCTGCGCTTTATCACAGCGCTTTGAAAAAGCGGCTCCCGGTCATCCAGTTTCTGCACAATTACCGCCCCTTCTCGGTTGGCGGCAGCCTTTATTCTCGCGGGCGCATTCTCCCGGACGGCCTGCACGGTTCATATTGGACGGAGGTGCGGGAGGCCACCTGGATGCACTCCCACCTGCGCAGTGCCCTGATGGCGCTGCTGCTCAAGCTGCTTCACCGCAGCGGCTGGCTGGAAAGTGTAAAGACCTGGATCGCCCTCTCCGACTTCATGCGTGAGCGGCTCATCGAATCCGGTGCCGTCCACCCTGACCGCATCGTCACCCTGCGCCATGCCTGGGATGCCATGCCTCAGACCCCTGAAAAACACGATGCCGGGTATTACTTGTTCATGGGTCGGCTCATTGAGGAAAAGGGCATCGCCACCCTCCTCAATGCCTGGGACATGCTGTATCAAAAACTGGGCAAAAACACACCCCGTCTCCACATCGCCGGAGAGGGGCCTGAGGCAGCCCTCATCACTCGGCACGCCCGCAGCAACCCTTTCATTTGCGCCCTGGGTAAAGTCGGCGGCGAGACCAAGATCGATCAACTGCTCCGCTGCCGTGCGGTCATCATCCCCTCGGTTTGGTGGGAGCCCCTCGGCCTCGTCACTTATGAAGCCTACGATTATGCCAAGCCCGTCCTCGCGGCGCGTTCTGGCGGGTTGAGTGAAACCGTTCAGCATGGCAATACCGGCTTTTTGCACACCCCCGGAGATGCAGATGGACTGGTCCAGGACGTCCTCAACATCGAGGCCATGTCCGCCACTCAACGGATCACCATGGGCAATAGCGGGCGCCACTGGCTGCGTCAGGAAACAGAGCCCACCCTTTGGCTCCGCAAGTTTACTGAGATCGCCTCCCGCGTCATTGAACGCCCATCAGTGGGCTAAAAACATCCTGCCTTGGTAAAGAGAGATTCCTCTCACAGCCGTGTATTCGGAGAAAATCGCAGGCCTCAGACCCGTTTTAATTCTACATTGACGCCACCGCCTGGGGCGATACTCTGCACAGGACGCATCAACGCATCATCATTCGTCCATATAAACCAACACTGATCTATGTCCCGCTCTTACATCTTCTCTTCTGAGTCCGTCGGCGAAGGCCATCCAGACAAAGTCTGTGATACCATTTCTGACGCTATCCTCGACGCCTGCCTCACCGTGGACCCGAAGAGCCGCGTCGCCTGCGAGACCTTTGCCAAGAGCAACATCGTGGTCGTCGGTGGTGAGATCACCATCCCGAAACTGCAGGACCGCAAGAAGGGCACCACCAAGCCCATCGACGAAGTGATCAACGTCGGCAAGGTCATCCGCGATGCCGTCCGCGGTATTGGTTATACCAATGATGATGACATCTTCCACGCCGACCAGATTTTCATCAACAACTACCTCACCATCCAGAGCCCGGACATCGCCCAGGGCGTGGATGAAAAAGCCGCTGAAGGCAAGAAACATGCCGAGCAGGGCGCAGGAGACCAGGGCATCATGTTCGGTTATGCCTGTGATGAAACCGAAGAGCTCATGCCTGCCCCGATCATGTATGCCCACCGCCTCGGCCGTGAGCTGACCAAGATCCGCAAAGCCGGCAAAGCCGCCAAGTGGCTGCGCCCTGACGCCAAGAGCCAGGTCTCCGTGGAATACGTGGACGGCAAGCCGACCCGCATCGTCAACGTCGTCATCTCCACCCAACACGCCGCTGACGTGACCCATGGCGAAATCGAGAAGTTCTGCATCGAGCAGGTCATCAAGAAAGTCCTTCCAAAGGGCATGCTGACCAAAGACACCGAGTATCTCATCAACCCGACCGGCAAGTTCGTCGTCGGCGGCCCCCAGGGCGACAGCGGCCTGACCGGGCGCAAGATCATTGTGGACACTTACGGCGGCATGGGCCGTCACGGTGGTGGTGCCTTCTCCGGCAAAGACCCGTCCAAAGTGGACCGCAGCGCTGCCTACATGGGCCGCTGGGTCGCCAAAAATGTCGTCGCAGCGGGCCTCGCCTCGAAGTGCGAAGTGCAGTTCGCCTATGCCATCGGTCACCCGCTGCCCGTCAGTGTTCACATCGACAGCTTCGGCACCGGAACGGTCAGCGATGACGCCATCCTGGACGCCGTGAATGCCGTCTTCTCCTTCAAGCCTGCGGACATCGTCAAACAGCTCAACCTGCTGCGCCCGATCTACAGCAAGTCCACCAACTACGGTCACTTTGGCAAAATCGGCGACCCAGACCTGACCTGGGAAGTCACCAGCAAAGCCGAAGCGCTGAAGAAAGCGGCGAAGTAACCCTTCCCGTTAGACCCTCACCCCCCTTCAAGCCGCGCCGGGTATACCCTGCGCGGCTTTTTGTTGGATTTGAAAACAACCGCCTCATGGACGTGAAACGGAAGCTCGGATTCTAACAAAAAAGATAAACCAGGCTTGCCTAGGTGATCCAAACGCATCAGTATCGGCATCTGTCCTGAGTAACTATGAGTGCCACCACAATCGCGTTCTTGAACTTCAAAGGCGGCGTTGGCAAAACAGCCACGGCGGTAAACATCGGCGCGGCTTTAGCTCATTACCAAAAGCAAAGAGTGCTCCTTGTGGACCTGGACCCGCAATGCAATGCCAGCTTCTGGCTCATGCCTCCGGCAGACTGGAAGGCCCATGTGGATGGAGGCAGGCACTCCACTTTCCAGATCTTCCAAGACCAGATCATGGGAACCCATCGGTTTGATTTTGAAAAAGCTGTGATCCGTGCAGTGCCGCGCAAAGGAGGCATTGCTCAGATCTCACGCCTGGATATTCTGCCTGCCGCCGTCGAACTGATCACGATCGAAGATCGTATCCACCAAAACAAATACGCACGCTTCTTTGAGTTTCTGCATCAAGCCTTGAAGCCTTATTACAAGGAATACGATTATATTTTTTTTGATTGTCCGCCGAACGTGTATTCCATTTCCAAGAACGCACTCTATGCGGCGGAAAACTGTGTGGTGCCTTACGTGCCTGACTTTCTTTCGCTCTCTGGTTTTCAACTCCTGTCCGAGCAAATAGAGCAATTCAATGACCGCATCAGTGGATTCAAAGGTCTGCGTCGAAGAGCCTCGATCGTCGCCTTGCTGGCCAGTCACTACAAGCAGAGTAAAGCTCACGATCAGGGTCTCAATGAACTGGAGATCACCCTGAGCCGCCTGAAGTCCGAAGGGCTCACACATCCGGGCGCGAAGCTATTGAGTCCGCCCATCCGGCATTTGGCGGATGTGGCCGAATCCACCAATGAACACCTACCCGTCATCCTTCATCGCCCGAATGGCTTAGGCGCGGATGATTACAACCTGGTCGCCAAAGCTTTTCATCAACATTTCCAATCCCTCTGATCAGCCACCTTCCAACCATGAACGAAATCGCCCAACGCCTGCGAAACTTGGCCGCACACCTGGAAAAGAATGCCAAGGATTTGGACAACGCGGCCTATGTCAAAAAGGCCGTCACTTTCAACAAATCGCTGACCACTTTTGAAAAAGCCACCGCCGAAGCCATGAGCGGCCTCGCCCCCGGCATCCATGATCTGGAGAGAATCCTCGCCAGTCCGGACAAAAAAGTGCTCAAAGAGCCGGAAGCCAAAAAAATCTATCAAGAAGTCTTGGGAAGCAAAGCCCCGGCAGATTTGAAAGCAGGCCCTCTCCTCAAACTCTTCGTCAAAACCGTCAAAGAAAAAGGCCTTGGAGAAGAAGCCCTCAACGCCGTCAAATCTACGGTGGCCAAAGCCCGCGCCGCAGCCACGCCAGCGCCAAAAGACAACGCTTCTTTAAAAGATGAACTTTTACGGTTAGGCCGCCTGGATGAAGAATCCTTTGCCGGTGAAATGGATAGTCGCTACAAAAAAGATCCGGCGCTGAGCAAGCTGGCGAAAGCCAACAGCATCAAACCGCCCAAAAATGAAGATCGGGCTTGGCTCATCCGTGAAATACGGAAGGCCGCCGAACGCGCCGCAAGCCATCAAATCACCTGAAACATGGCAAGAACGGCCCTGGAAATCCTCCGATATACCCGCACCGAGGCCTGGGTGGAGGATCTGCTGTTTGCCCATCCTGAACTATTGGCACCGGACCTGCCTGCGCCGCGACGTCAGGTGGTCCTGTCACCAAGCTGCCGGGTGGACCTGCTTTTTCAGGATGAAACACGCACCGTGCTGGTGGAGATCAAACGGGGCATCGTTGATCGTGCGGCAGTGGAACAGGTTCGCCGTTACCGCGCACTGCTTAAAAAAGCGGGGCAGTCCTTCACCGCCTATTTGGTGGGCCGCGCCATCAGCGAGGAAGCAGCCGATTCTTTGAACCGGACGGGAGGCAGTCTGCAATTTCGCCAGATTGGTATCCAGATTCCACGGGAGGTGGTGCTCTGCCTCTCCTGCCGCCTCGCGCGTGCAGCCGACCTTTCGGTTTGCCCCTATTGCGGAGGACGCGAGCGAGTGCACTGATTTTTTCTGCAAGGTCTGAAGAGAGCGCGTCGTTTCGGCGTCGAACATCTCTTTCTCTCCCCCCCTTATGAACCCCACCTCCACTCCCTTTGGTCGCCGCCAGTTCGTTACCGGTGCAGCCAAGTCCTTCCTCGGCGTCACGGCGCTCAGTCAGTTGGGCGACAAGGCTTTTGCCATTGCCGGGGAAAATACCAGCCCGCTGAAGCAGGTGGCGACGGCGCGCAATGTGATTTACCTCTACATGACCGGGGGCATGAGCCACCTGGACACCTGGGACCCGAAGCCGGAAAATGCGGATGTAATGGGCCTGACCAAAACCATCAAAACCAAGGTCGACGGCATCCGTCTCAGCGAAAACATTCCCCTTCTGGCCCGCCATGCCGACAAGCTGGCGATCCTTCGCGGCATGAACTCCACCCAAGGCGCGCATGAGCAGGGGAACTACTTCATGCACACCAGCTACACCCTCCGTAGCAGCATCCGCCATCCTTCCATGGGGGCTTGGTTGCAGAAATTTCAGGACCGGGGAAACCCCACCCTGCCGGGCAGTGTGATGATCGGCAATGACAGTCGGCATCCAGGGGCGGGCTTCTTTGAATCCCGCTTCTCCCCCCTCATGATCAATGACCCGGAAAGCGGCATCTCCAACGTCCGGCCTAACGAATGGTTCACCGAGGAACGCTTTGCCAGCCGTCTGAGCATCGCCAAACAGCTCGATCAGAAATTCGCGGCGACTTACAATGTCAAAAACGTGCGCGCCTACAGCGACATGTATGACGATGCCGTGAAGATGATGAACAGCGAGGAACTGAAGGCCTTTGATCTCAATGCAGAGCCGGATGCCTTGCGTGAAAAATATGGTCGCGACCGCTTCGGTCAGGGGTGCCTCCTGGCCCGTCGCCTTGTGGAGCATGGCGTGCGTCATGTGGAGGTCAGTTTCGGGAACTGGGACACGCACAATGCGAACTTTACCCGTGTGCCAGAGCTTGCCGATGAACTGGATGCTGCCATGAGCACCTTACTCAGCGATCTGGAGGCCCGAGGCATGCTGAATGAAACCCTCATCGTGCTGGCCACCGAGTTCGGTCGCACCCCTGAAATCAATGCCAACGATGGCCGCGACCACCACCCTGCGGGATTCAGTTGTGTCCTCGCCGGCGGCGGCATCCGGGGCGGTCAGGTCTATGGGGCCACAGACGAAAAGGGGGACAAGGTGATCGAAGGCTCCACGACCATCCCGGATCTGAACGCCACCATCGGCTATGCCCTCGGCCTGCCTCTGGATCAGGTGCTTTATTCCCCGACGAAGCGCCCCTTTACCATCGCGGATAAAGGCAAGCCCCTGACTCAGCTCTTCGGCTGATCCACTCGTTATCAGCCCCGAGCTGTCGCAAGGCACTCGGGGCTTTTTTATGCCCAAGACACCAGCGTCACCTCGCGGCGGTTGGCCGGTAACTGACGAACATAAAGCGGGCCGGGTGCCCAACGACGGACTTTTTGGATCAAACCCGGCAGCTCAGCCTCAATTTTGGGCGAGTTGATTTTTAGAGTCAAAATCAGGCCCAAAGGCAGCATCCTTGGAGCGATTTTTTCCACATACTGACAGACGAGCCGGGGCTCCAAATTCATATCGGAGATCAGCAGGTCCACCTGATCGGGCAGTGATCCTGGCTCCAGATCCCCTGCGGTGACGCGCAGATGGTGAAACTGAGGGTGTGCCAAAAGGCGCTCATCCATGGCCGCCGTGTCCACGCCATAGACCGTCGCCCCACGATTGAGCAAAGAAAGCGTCGCGCCGCCCGGTGCAGAGCCCAGCTCCAGCACCACACGCCCCTTCAGGTCATTTTCCACCCCCAGCCATGACAACGCCTGCTCCATCTTGAGCCAGGCACGGGAGGGGGCATCAGGGGGCAATTGCAGGCGCATCTGGCCACCCGGTTCCTGAAAATCACCCGCCTGATGCCGACGAATCCCCACCAGCATGGGCTCCCCCTCCAGACCGACGATGATATCCAGAACCTGATCACTCGGCTGCGGTCTCCCCCCTTGCGGCAGCCCGAGCGCCTGACTGATCGCCTTCGCCACGGCGTCCACGTGAGTCCAAGTTTCCTCAGAAATGCCATCCTCCGGCACATCCCGCGGGAAAACATGCAGGATCTGAGGCGGTTTTGGCAGGGAGGCGACCAACCCGGCAACGTCCCCAACCGACTCCGCCATGCCCAGAGAGCGACCGGAAACATGCGCAAACAAGGCACTGAGGCGAAAATCAGCCGGAATTTCCCCCTGTACTTTCCAGGTAATGAGCTGTGGCCGCATGAAAGCCGGAGTCAGCAGTCCTGCGTGCCGTGCGGCGACCTCCCGTTTTAGGGCAGGTTCAGAGCCGAGGCGGCAGGTGGCGTAAAGAAAGGTCGAATGCATGTGACCTCCACCTTTGCCACAGTCACCGTCGGTGTGCGAGCCGTAACCGCACCTTCCTCTTCAGGCCCGCTCAGGGGCAATCGCACAACAGTCGGTTAGGATTGCGGCTTGCCAGTCAGGCGTGGGCCTGCTAAATCCTCAAACGCTATGGCAAAAATTCAGTACACTACCCCCGAAGGCACCACTGGCGAAGTCGAGTTGACCGCAGAGCGCATGACGCTGGGCCGCTCCGATGACAATCTCATTGTCATCGCTCATGACTCCGTTTCCAGCCATCATGGCGAAATGGCCATTGAGGATGACTCCTGGGTCTTCACGGACCTTGGCTCCACCAACGGCAGCAAAGTCAGCGGCCAGCCTGCGGATCGTTTTGAACTGGGCCATGGCAGCACCTTCACCATCGGCCACGTGGATTGTGTCTTCGTGGGTGACTACGAAGAAGCTCCCGCCTACAGCGCCCCGACGCGGACCATGACCACCAGCGGCTATGGTAGCACCCCAATCGACCGCAGCCGCCGTGCCGGTTTCGGCCCCAAGACCAAGGCCAAGGGCAACGGTGCCGGCGCACTCATCGGCCTGGGGGTGCTCGCCCTCCTTGTCTGTGCCTATGCGGCCTTTTCATTCAGCCAGATGACCGCCTAAATTCAGGACCGGTGATCGCGCATTTGGCGGTCCCTGGCGGCATCTCCTGCCGCTGACGTCTTTCCATTGTCAAAATAAAACCAACCAAGGATGCGGCCTCCATGCGCCGCGAAGAAGCTCAAGTAATGTCCAATACCATTGTTGTCGGTGCCCAGTGGGGCGATGAAGGAAAAGGTAAGATCGTTGACTACCTCACGGAACACACAGATGTCGTCGTCCGCGCCGCAGGCGGAAATAACGCCGGGCACACCGTCATCAACAACGGCACCAAGTACATCCTGCATCTCATCCCCAGCGGCATCCTCTGGGAAGACAAGATGTGCGTCATCGGCAACGGTGTCGTGATGGACATCCTGGGCTTGCTGGAAGAAATGGCCAAACTACGCGGTCAAGGTGTGAAGATCACCCCGGAGAACCTGAAAATCAGCGAAACCGCCCACCTTGTGCTGCCTTACCACAAAGGTCTGGACAAGGCCCGTGAGGCCAAGCGCGGTGACAAAAAGATCGGCACCACTGGTCGCGGCATCGGCCCGGCCTATGCGGACAAAGTCGAACGCAGCGGCCTGCGCGCCATCCTTTTAACCCGCCCTGAACAGCTCGAAAGCGAACTGCGCGAACGCATCGTCACCCACAACGTCACTCTGCGCGAAGCCGGTGTGGATGAGGTGCCTCTGGAGGAGACCATCTCCCAGGTGCTGGAGGCCGCCAAGGTCCTAGCCCCGCACATCACCAACACGGCGGTTTATTGCCACGAGGCCATCAAGGCTGGCAAGAGCCTCCTCTTCGAAGGAGCCCAGGGCACGTATCTGGACATCGACCACGGCACCTACCCTTTTGTCACCAGCTCCAACACCACCTCCGGCGGTGCCTGCACCGGTTCCGGCGTGCCTCCGCGCATGATTGACAAGGTCGTCGCCGTGGCCAAAGCCTACACCACCCGTGTCGGCTCCGGTCCCTTCATCACAGAGAACGAAGCCATCGGTGACATGCTCCACAACATGGGCCGCGAATACGGTGCGACCACCGGCCGTGCCCGCCGCTGCGGCTGGCTGGACGCCGTGCTGATCCGCTATGCCGTCATGATCAACGGAGCCGACGAACTGGCCATCACCAACCTCGACGGCCTGGACGGACTCGACACCATCGACATCTGCACCGCCTACAAACTGCGCGGTGAGACCATCCACTATCCGCCGAGCACGATCGAAGACATCGAAGCCTGCGAGCCTGTCTATGAAACCCACCAGGGATGGAAACAGGACCTCAGCCAGATCAAGAACTTCGCCGATCTGCCCGATCTGGCCAAGGCTTACCTGAAACGCCTGGAAGAACTGACCGGAGCACGCGTCAGCCTGCTCGGCGTCGGTCCTGACCGCAATCAGACCCTGGTGGCCTAACTACCTGTTCTCAATGAACCCTCTGCGCCTCGTCTGCCTCCTGGCATTCGGGGCGCTTTCGTCTCCGGCCAGTGACATCCAACGCTACGACTTTAGTGGCCCCGGCATGGCCACTACGTTTCGCATTTCTTGTTATGCTAAAAACCGTGAACAGGCCGAAAAAGCCGCTTCCGTCTGCTTTGCCCGCATTGCCGAGTTGAACCAGATCTTCACCGACTACGATCCCACCAGTGAACTGATGCGACTATGTCAACCGGGTGCCCATTACCCGGCGAAGATTAGCCCTCCCCTGTTTGATCTTTTGGGCCGAGCCGTTCACTTGGCCGCCCAGACCGATGGAACCTTTGACCCAACCTGCGGAAACCTTTCCCAGCTCTGGCGGCGCACAAAGCGGCAGGGAAAACTGCCCCCAACCGACCGTCTGCGATCCGCCATCAACGCCACCGACTGGAAACGAATCCGATTGGATTTGCAAAATCAGAGCGTCTCGCTGCAACCCGGCACCTTGTTGGATCTTGGCGGCATTGCCAAAGGTTACGCAGCCGATGAATGCCTGCGCATCATGCGTCGGCACGGCCTGCCCTGCGCGGTCGTTCAAGCAGGCGGTGACACAGCCGTCGGCGATGCACCGCCGGGAAAGCCAGGATGGGAAATCAAACTGCGGACATTCACCCGCCCCGACGATCAAGATGACCTCATCCCCCTGTTGCTGACCAATCGCGCTGTCTCCACATCCGGCGACCTTTACCAATTCGTCGAGATCGAAGGCACCCGTTACTCTCACATCCTTTCCCCCAGGACCGGCCTCGGCTTAACTCAAAGGATCGCCTGCTCCGTCATCGCCGATGACTGCACCACCAGCGACGCACTTGCCACCGCCATGTGTGTGATGGGGGTGGAAAAAGGAACTCAGTTCGCAAAGACTCTACCAAGAATCGAGGTCAGATTCAGCAAAAACCCCGAGTAACTTTTAAATCAGGGCTGAACCAGGAAGAACCCGTGGAAAGGTCTCAACAGGTCTTCGCGGCTCAGGTCGATTGCAGAGGCATCCCCCTCACGCAACCACTGCGAGTCCGACCCGGAAAGGTGCAAATACAGACTGTCATAACCAGTTTCGGAACGATCTGCATCCGCCTTCCAGAGACGCAACCGTGTGGCGGAGGTCGGCTCAGGACTCGCAGGGAAACCCGCCTCCGCAGTCAACGATAAGCCGAAAGGTGTCACCTCCCGCACCTGGTGAGCAGAGACAAGGCGTGTCCCGGACATCGGCACGACAGGCACGGAAGTCTGCGGCACCTGACCGGCCAAAAGGACCGTGACCTCCTGACTGCGCGCCTGCACCAGCACGGCCTGACCAGGCATCAGTGCCCTGCCATCATCGCCAGTCCAACCTGTGCCACTCAGCCATAGCGAGGTGAAGCCATTCGTTGCAGCATGATAGCGCAACACGCGGTCGGCAGTCTCCGCGCTGTCTCCCGAGACAAAAAGATCCGGCGGCAATACCTGACCCAAGGTCCACAGCGGACGCAAAGCCACACGGCTGCCTGCCAAGTCAGCAGGCACCTTGGCATCCGTGCTGACCAGACTGCCCTGAATCTGACTCACCGCGAAACGTTCCCCTGCATGAGCACCATCCAAGACCTCGAGAACGCTTGGTTGCGTCAAAGTGATACCAGAGAGACCCGCAAGACGCAGAGACTGTTCCCCTTCCAAATTCGAGATAACACCTGCATAAAGCTCCGGCTGCTCCAAAGGCATGGAGAAACTGCGGGTCCCGATGGCGAAACTCTCGCGGCTAAACATCCAGGCGGGCGTGATCGCCGTGGCCTCGGCTTGACCATTGAGGTCTGCATCCAGGGTAACTTTTAGCCGAACCCATCCCTGCGCAGCCCCGGCGAAGACGGTGCTGTCCACCTGAGAATAACGTTGAGTCTGACCGCCGGACTGATCGAATGTAGTTTCGACCGATGGACGCACAGGCACCCAAGTCTGAGCATCCGCGCTGGCTTCCAAAGTCAGCACAATGTCAGGTCGGGCTGCGGCAGACAGCTTCACCCTCACATCCGCCGTACCTGTGACAGCTTGGGTTTCCAGGACGAAATGGCCCGCACCGCTGGCCCCGTCCGCCGGATCGGTGCCCTGGGCATACTCCAGCAAGTTCGGATAAAAATCTGCATCAGGGTTATCCGTGGCACCGTTTCGCCCATCCAGAGGATGAGCCTCCTGCCAGCGCACAAACGTCATCGGCGTCACAGATTCAGAAGGCTCTGCGCTCAAGAAATTCGCCGTCAGGAAATTCGTTTCCATCATGGATTCAGGGGAACCGGGGCACTCAATGCAGACAAAACCCAGGTCATAAGTTAGATCCGTGTTGGCATCGATTCCTTGATCATCCGCCACACCTTCCGCACCCGATTCCTCGGAACCTTCGGCCAACTCGCCAGGCATTAAGGTAAAGACCGCCGTGCGTGCGCCATCCACGATCGGCGTCTCATTGGCCAAGAGGTTTTGTCCCACATCATCATCGCCCGGCACCACGACAGCCATGGGCTTGTAGCAATTCAGCGGGCCGCCTTCATCAAACTGGATTGGATCGATGTAAAGGAAGTAGGAACCGGGATCGATACCCGTCATCATGTAACGCCCTTTGTCATCCGTGATGGCTGCGTTGACAGCCACATCTGTCTCTACATTCGCACCGGCGCGGAACAACTGGATGAAGATATAGTCGATCCCCTCATTGGCATTCATCCGCCCATCTTCATTGATGTCCAGAAACAGCATGTTCCCCACGGCCAGAGGAGCCCATAAACCAAAATCCACCGTGAAATTGGTGTCCGCATCCAAATCGCCATCGGACGTGGATTCCGTCCCCGGTTGCAGGGCAATGATGGGACTAAACAGCGCTGTTCCCGAACCACCCGGCTGCGCTCCGTCATTGTTGCCATCCACATTGTTATCCGTCGTGACCGGCGTGCCACTGCTGTGGGTGTAACCCGCAGGGGGTGTGACCTTCACAAAATAATTTCCGGCAGACAAACCGGTGAAGCTGTAAGCGCCATCGGCTCCCGTGGTGAAAGTCGCCCCCACTTGAGTGTCCGCAGCCCCGCCAGTGCCGCCAATCGCGTTGTCCGTGCCCGGAGTGAAAAGCTGCACGGAAGCTCCCGCGACACCATTTTCACCCACATCCCGAATGCCGTCGTTGTCATTATCCAGCCAGACGAGATTGCCCAAGGACATGGCTTTGATCAGCAAGGTCAAGGCACGCGTCGCCGCACAGCCACTGGCATCGACCACTCGCACGGTGAAGCTGCTGCTGCCAAGAGCGGTCGGCGTGCCGCTGATGACTCCTGAGGCACTTAAGGTGAGACCATTGGGCAAGCTGCCACTAAAGAGACTCCAAGTGAAAGGTGCCGTCCCAGGCCCCGCGCTCAGCGTGCTGCTGTAACTGCTACCCAGATAACCGACAGGCAGACTGGCTGTGCTGATAGCAATCGCCGCACATACCGGAGTCAGCGAATAGGCGCGCGTGCCCGTGCAGCCATTGGCATCGGTGGAACGAATGATAAACGAACTGGCCGCCGTGCCGGTGGGCGTTCCCGTGATGGCTCCTGTGTTGGTATTCAGGCTAAGGCCGGCAGGAAGACTGCCTGAGGAAACAGTATAACTATAAGGACTGACACCGCCGACGGTTGTCACCGTCTGATTGTAGGCGGTGGCCGTGGTCGCCGTGGGAAGCGTGGTGGGGCTAAGAGTAAGGACGGGGCAAACACGCAGATTAAGGGTATTCGCCGCGATACAGCCATAGGCATCGGTGGCGCGGAAAGTAACTGAGGTTCCGGCTCCATTGCCGGTCGTTGGCGTCCCTGTAATGGCCCCTGTTTCAGCGCTCAAGGACAGACCTGCGGGCAGGCTACCGCCGGTGATGCTCCAGGCATAAGGTGTCGTGCCGCCGCTGGCAGAGAGTGTCTGATTGTAAGCCGTGCCGACGCTGCCGCCGGGCAGGCTGCTCGTGGTGACGGTGATAGTCGGGCAAACCGGCTGCAGGGTGTAGTTGCGGGTGGCTGCGCAACCGTTGGCATCTGCCGCACGGACGGTGAAACTGGCAGACGCCGAGCTGGACGGCACCCCGCTGATGAGTCCAGAGGAAGTATTCAGACTCAGCCCTGCAGGCAGGCTTCCGGAAGAAATGCTATAAACATAAGGCGATACCCCATCACCGGCAGTGACCGCCTGGCTATAATTGGTGCCCACAGTTAGAGCCGGAAGCGTGGCCGGTGACAAGGTCACCACCGGGCAGATTTTCAGCGAGTAAGCCCGTGTGCCAGAGCAGCCTCGTGAATCAGTGACCCTCACGATAAAGGCGGAACCGGAACCGTTACCGGCGGTAGGCGTGCCACTGAGCACCCCACTGCTGCTGAGGGTAAGCCCTGCGGGCAAGCTGCCGGAGCTGACCGTGTAAGTGTAAGTAGCCACCCCACCTGTGGCTGTGAAAATCTGACTGTAAGCCGTGCTTACACTTCCGGCAGAAATACTGGAAGGAGACAGAACCACCGAAGGGCAAGTCGGCGTGTAAGAGTAACTCTGTGTCGCAGAGCACCCATAGAAATCCGTGACCCGAAGCACAAACGAGACGGCACCCGCCTGTGTCACCGTGCCGCTGATGACACCGCTGTTGATTCCCAGAGTCAGGCCTGGTGGCAGGCTACCGCTAGCAACGGCAAAGGTATAGGGAGCCGTCCCACCGGAAGCCGTGATCGTTTGGCTGTAAGCGCTGCCCACTGTCGGGGTCTGCACGGAGGACGGACTGATCGGAATGGCAGGGCAAACGGGGGTGACCGAATAACTGTTGGAGATCACACAGCCGTTCACATCCGTCACCGTGAGGGTGAAATTCACCGCAGTGGTGTTCGTGGCGATTCCACTCAGAGTGCCGCTGTTGCTCAGGCTTAATCCGGCAGGCAGATTGCCGGCAGTAACGGCGAATGTGTAAGGCGATGTACCGCCATTCGCGGTGAAGTTTTGATTGTAGGAGCTACCGATGACCGGCGTCGTCAAGGTTGACGGACTCACAGACAGCACCGGGCAATTGACCCTGACCATGTAATCTTCCACTTCACCCGTGCCGACCGCCCCTGTCGCACCAGGATTCTGAACATTGGTGAGACGCACGCGCACACCTCGTAGGCCGGGTTTGGCATTGTTAGGCGTGCTAAAGTTCAGACTGCGTGTCACGCCGTTCGAGCCATTCGTGATGTTGTCACTCGTCACGATCTGCTCCCCACCATCCGTGAAGCTGCCGTTGCCATTGAAGTCCACCCATGCATTCAGGTAGGCCACGCTTCCTGTGTTGTTGGTGACGGTGGCCACTAAAGTTCCTGAACTCCCCAGATTCAAACTCTCCGGCAGGCTGACACCATCTTCATCGTCACTGCCCGTGACATCATCTCCCGTAGCGTCGGCATTGCGAGTAGAGACAAACTCCGTATCCGCCAAAGCGCCCAGACGCAGGTTGCTGCTGGCATTGCTGGACGCATCCGCAGCCCCGTCCCAATCGCCAAAGTCCGTCGTCGGCACCGCAATCGTGGTGGTGTAATCTTCCACCTCACCCAGACCCGCACCGCCGGTGCTGCCGGGGTTGGTGACATTCGTCAGGCGGAAGCGCAAACCAATGCTCGAACCCGTTACGGCACCCGCAGGAACCGTCAGCGGCACATTGCGTGTCGCATTTGTCTGACCTGTCGCAATCACCTCATTCGTTGCCAACTGCTCGCCCGAATCTGCAAAGCTGCCGTTGTTGTTGAAATCCATCCACACATTCAGATAGGCGGCAGCTCCGGTCGTATTTGTCACCAGGACCGGAATCGTGGCAGGAGCGCCCGCAGTAAACGCGGGTAAGTTCACGGCATCTTCATCATCCGTCCCCGTATTGTCATCCCCCGTCGCCGTTGCATTGCGGGTGGAGACAAACTCCGTATCCACAGCCGCCCCCAACCGCAAACTTGCATTGACCGTGGAGAAGGCATCCGCAACGCCACTCCAGTCTCCATAGTCAGAAGGCGGCACGGAAATGTTCACCACATAGTCCTCCACCTCACCGATACCGGCGGCACCCGTCGCGCCCGGATTTTGCACACTGGTTAGGCGGAAACGCACACCCAGGTTGGCCCCGGTGACAGCCGTCGCCGGAACAGTGATATTAAGGTTCAGCGTGCCGTTCGTCGTGCCTGTGGCGACGGCGACATTCGTGGCGATCTGCTCGCCTGCATCCGTCAGGACGCCATTGTTGTTGTAATCAATCCAGGCATTCAAGAAGGCGGTGGAACCACGATTATTCGTGACAAGAACCGGAATCGTGACGGGAGCACCGGCGATCAGAGCAGGCATCGTGACGCCGTCTTCATCATCCACACCCGTATTATCATCCCCCGTTGCAGTGATGTTGGTCGTCGCGGCAAATTCGACATCGGTCGTAGCCCCCAAACGCAGATTGCCATCACGAGTGCTGCTGGCCGAGCCAAAGGCTGAATAATCGCCAAAGTCCGTTGTCGGAACGGCAATGGTCACCCCATAATCTTCGACCTCACCCAAACTGGAAAGCGTGGTCGTGGCACCCGGGGAACTGACGGCAGTCAAACGGAAACGCGCACCCAGGCTCACCCCTGTGACGGCCCCCACGGGCACGGTGATGTTAGGATTGAGAACCGTCCCTGAGCTACCATTGGCCACCGAGAGGTTGGAGATTACCTGCTCTCCAGAGTCCGTCAAAACACCGTTGTTATTGAAGTCGATCCATGCATTCAGGAAGGCACCCGAGCCGGTGATATTCGTGACGGTAACAGGCACCGCGACGGTTTGCCCCGCTGTCAATGAAGGCAGGGACACACCGTCTTCGTCATCACTGCCCGTGATGTCATCTCCCGTGGCAGCGGCATTCGTCGTGGCAGACACCTCCGTATCCACCAAGGCACCGAGGCGCAAATTGGTGCTGACCCCGTTGCTGGCATTGCCAAAGCCTGAGAAATCGCCGAAGTCATTGGTGGGTGAGGTAATCCCTACCACATAATCCTCCACCTCACCGCTACCGGAGGCACCGGTGCCTGTCGTGGTGGCAATATTAGTCAAGCGGAAGCGCACGGCCCGATTCGTTCCCGGACTTGCGTTAGCTGGCACCGTAAAAGTAATCTGCTCCGTGCTGACCACCGCTTCCGAACTCGTCCATGGAGAAAGATATTCACCGGCGATCACCACTGGACCAGAGCCAGTTCCCGGGATCTCCCACGCGGCTGCCAGGTTGTCCCCACCTCCGCCTTCTTTCATCAAAGCCTCGATGTAATAAGCGCGTCCGGCCTCCAGCGTAATCGTCACCGAACGTTGCTGTGAGTAGGTCGTCCAGGCGCGTGAACTCGTCCATGCAGGGACATTGGCGATCATCACGGCATTGGCTGGGGTATCATCGGTGCTGAGGAAAAGTTGTGTCTCGTCATCACCCGCCACCCAAAAAGTGTATTGCCCGCTGACCGGTGGATACACCCAACCGCGCATACGCTGCCCCATGCTATTTTCCCAGTCGGTCGGTGCCTCAAAGCTGGTGCGCTGCGATGAGCCCGTGGGGTTGTTGGGATAAGCGACATTGCTCGTCAAGTCAGAGACCACCGTGCCGCCGATGCCCAGCCACCATTCCAAAAGAATCGATCCGCGATTGGATCTAGGGATCAACCGCGCAGCCTCAAGCCGCTCCCCGCCATTGCTAAGGGTCGCGTTGTTCAGGCTGCCATCATTGTTAAAATCAATCCAGGCATGCAAATAAGCATCCGCGCCTGTGCCATTCCTGACACTGACAGGCAACGTCACTGAGGCACCAGGATCGATCGTGGCAGGCATGATCACACCGTCTTCGTCATCCACACTCGTGATGTCATCCCCCGTCGCAGTGGCATTCGTCGTTGCGACAAACTCCGTGTCTAACAGCGTTCCTAACCGCAAGTTGGTATTGAAGGTGCTATTGGCGGAACCCAGACTGCTAAGATCTCCAAAATCAGTCGTCGGAACGGAGATACTGAGCACGTAGTCCTCGACCTCGCCAACGGATGCATTCACCCCCACGGGACCTGGTGACAGTGCCGTTGAAAGACGGAAACGTGCGCCTAAATTCGCGCCAGTTACAGCATTGGCAGGAACGGTGAAATTGATCGGAAAAGCGCCATTATTCGAAGCGTTCGCGACGGATACATTCGAAGCGACTTGCTCCCCTCCATCAGTCAGCACGCCATTGTTATTGAAATCGATCCAGGCATTCAGATAAGCCGTGGTGCCCGTGCTATTGGTCGCCGTGACGGTAATCGTTGCCGGACCGCCGGCGGTGAGGGCCGGAATACTCACACCGTCTTCATCATCACTTCCTGTGCCGTCGTCCCCGGTGGCTGCGGTGTTGCGTGTGGAGACAAACTCAGCATCGACAGTTGCCCCCATTCGCAAATTGGAACCGACACCTTGGGAAGCATCCGCGAAGCCGCTGTAATCCCCAAAGTCTGTCGTTGGTGCAGTCACCGCCACCACGTAATCCTCCACCTCCCCATTGCCCACAGCCCCGACCGCCAAAGCCCCTGAAGTATTGGTTAGGCGGAAACGCACCCCAAGATTCACGCCCGTGAGACTGTTCGGGGAAACCGTGATATTCAGATTTTGGGTGCCGTTAGTCGTGCCTGTGGCCACCTGCACATTCGTGGCGACCTGCTCGCCTTCGTCGGTCAGCACACCATTGCCATTGTAATCAATCCAGGCATTGAGAAAGGCATTGCTACCCGTCGTGTTGGTCACGATCACGGGAATGGTGGCTGGGGCACCCGCAGTCATGGCAGGCAGAGTGACTCCATTCTCATCATCGATACCCGTGACATCATCCCCCGTAGCGGTGGTAGTCGTCGTGGCGGCAAACTCCGCATCCACGGTAGCCCCGAGACGCAATCCTGAATTGATGACACTGCTAGCCGAACCAAAGGTCGTGAAGTCACCAAAATCGGTGGTCGGTGCGGAGATAGTGACGACATAGTCTTCCACTTCCCCCATACCGCCTGCGCCTCCTGCACCGGGACTGCTCGCTGCGGTGATGCGGAAACGAGCACCCAACGGTGTCCCTGTCACGGCCGTGGCCGGGATGGTGATCGTCAAGTTTTGGGCGGCGCTGTTCGTGTTATTTGCGACACTCGAATTGGTCAGCACTTGCTCGCCTGCGTCGGTAAAGGAACCGTTGTTGTTGTAATCGATCCAGGCATTCACAAAGGCGGTCGAGCCTGTCGTATTGGTCCGATTGATCACAAGCGTGGCCGGCCCGCCCGCGATCAGTGCAGGCATGGTCACACCATCTTCATCATCCACGCCCGTGATGTCATCCCCTGTTGCGGTGGCGTTCGTCGTAGCGGCATACTCGGCATCCACCGTGGCCCCCAAACGCAAGCGAGAGTCCGCCGTATTGGAAACCGAAACGCCACGATCCCAATCTCCGAAATCCGTGGTCGGAGCCAGAATGACGACCCCATAGTCCTCCACCTCACCGATCCCGCCCGCACCCGTGGAGCCGGGTGAAAGTGCATTGGTTAGGCGAAAGCGTGCTCCGATGCTGCTCCCCGCCGTCACCGCATTCGTGGGCACATCGAATTGCAGGCCCACGCTGCCGTTGTTCGTGCCATTGGCCACGACGACGTTGGTGGCGATCTGCTCCCCTGCATCCAGCACGTCGCCATCATTGTTAAAATCCATCCAGGCATTGAGATAGGCCACACTGCCGGAAAGGTTGGTCACAAGGACAGACAGGGAGACCGATTGCCCCGCCGTCATGGAGGGAAAGGTCACGGCATCTTCGTCGTCCACACCCGTCGTGTCGTCGCCTGTGGCGGTGGCATTCGTCGTGGCCGTGCCTTCGGCATCCACCAGAGCCCCCATGCGCAAGTTTGTGCTGGCCGTATTCGAGGCACCGGCAAAGCCCGAGTAATCCCCATAGTCCAGTACCGGCTGACCAATCGTCGTGGCGTGATCTTCCACCTCCCCGTTGCCATCCGCACCGTCAGGACCGGGACTGCTGACACTGGTCAGGCGCACGCGCACGGCACTGGCCCCCAGGGTGGCCCCCGCCGGGATATTGAAATTAACAGTCCGTGCCACATTGGAGGAACCATTGGCGATGGACACATTCGAGGCCACCTGTTCACCGGAATCCGTCAGGCTGCCATTGCGGTTAAAGTCGATCCACACGTTCATGAACGCCGAAGATCCGGTCGTATTGGTGACGGTGACGGTCAGACTGCTCGCCGTGCCTTGCTCCAGATTCGTCGGCACCACCACACCATCCTCATCATCACTGCCCGTGATGTCATCGCCGGTCGCTGTCGCATTGGTCGTGGCAGTGCCTTCGGCATCCACCAGAGTGCCAATGCGCAGATTACTATTCACGATGCTGGAGGCACTCGGGAACGAAGCATAGTCCCCAAAATCCGTGTTGGGCAGCACCACCACCGTCACCGCCGCACTCCCCTGACAGCCCAGAGAATCCGTGGCCCGCACTGTGATCGACACCCCGGCACCATTGGCCGTCGTCGGCGTGCCGCTGAGCACACCTGCACTGCTCAATGTTAGGCCGGATGGCAGCGTGCCTGCGGCCACAGACCAAGTGTATGGGGAGGCACCCCCACCTGCGCTGAACGTGTGCGTGTAAGCTGTGCCCGCTGTCGCATTGACAGGTGTGCCGCTGACGCTCACCGCCGGACAAACACGGAAACCAAAATCAACGGTGAGGTCCGTATTCGCATCGGTATCACCATCAGTGATGGATTCCGTCCCCGCCACCAAGGCGATCAGCGGACTGCGAACCGCTTGCCCCTGGGCAGTCTGAATACCATTGTCGTCATTGTCCTGACTGTTGTCGGCGGTGTCCGTGACACTGCTGCTCAATGGAAAGGAAGCAGGCGGTGTCGGGATGTAAACGAAGTATTGTCCAGGCGAGAGATTGCTGAACGCGTAGAGCCCGCCTCCCGCTGTTGTTACTGAGGCGGCAGGTGTGGCGGTGAGCGGATCTTGACCACCCAGGAAAAGGCGCATTGAAACACCGTCAATCCCGGACTCACCCGCATCCTTCACGCCATCGTTGTCGGCATCATTCCAGACGAGATTGCCGATCTTCATCGAGGGGGCGGCACCAGGGCAGGCCGCACCATCCGAGTTTGAAACACCGGGTCCTTTGCCCACAGCGGTCAGGGAGCCGTTCAGGATACCGTTGGTGCGATTAAAGATATACAGCGTGTCCTGCGGACCCGAGCTGCCTGCGCTGCCATAACCATAGGCAAGCCCATTGGCATCAATCACCATAGACCCGAAGGCCCCCACCACGGCAGAAGCAATGCGTGTGCAAACACCCGTTGTCGTATTGATTTCAAAAAGGCCGAGCTGGCTGGAATCTATCGTATTGTAACCATAAATTTTGTTAGTCAAAGGGTCCCAGACGATGTCGCCCATGTTGCCCGACATATTCTGACCGTTGCTGGCATAGGTGCAGTTCACACCGCTGCCCACCAGACTGGCCGAGCCCAAATCTACCGTATAGATCTGCGTTGTGCCGCTGAAGTTCCATAGGTTCAGGATCATCTTCCCGGAGGTCAAAGCAGTAGCACCCGACCACTGGCTATTGGTGCCTGGAAAAGGCAGACCAGGAATTTCCCCCATATCCACAAGCGTGCCCAATGAGTTCACACGGTAGAGATGATTGCCGTTCTGATCCATGCAATACAGAAAGCCGCCGTAAGCCGCCAAGCCGTTGAGTTTTTTGCCACTGAAGACAAAGATCGGCACCAGTGTCTGGTCCGTCTCGATGTAATACAGCGTTGTGTCAAAGACTCCTGAACCGGAGCTCGTCTCCGCGTTCTGCATGATGTAAAAGCGGTTATCACAAACGAAGGGCGAGCCGATGTTGGCAACAAACCCAAAATCAATCGTGTTATCCACATTGCCGCTGCCGGATGAGCCCGGCTCAGTGCCTGCGGTTAATTGAATCACCCCACTGTAGGCAGACGTTGCCGACCCTCCGGGCTGAGACCCATCGTTGTCCAAATCCTGACCATTGTCAGATGTATCCACCACCGAGCTGGATCTGGACAGCGGCGGTGTCGGCACCTTGACAAAGTAGCGTCCCGCCGCCAAGCCCGTGAAGCTGTAGATGCCGCCGCCAGCAGTGTTCATGCTGGTCAGCTTGGTATCGGCATTGACTCCCGTGCCGCCGATGGCGTTGTCAGAGCCTGGTGACCAAAGCTCCACCAACACGTTGTTGATACCGCTCTCACCATTGTCAAAGCGTCCATTGTCGTTAGCATCGTTCCAGATGAGATTTCCCACTCCCAAACTCGCTGCAATAGTCAGCGTGTAGTCTTCCACCTCTCCTGTGCCATCCGTTCCATCTGCACCGGGACTGCTTACTGAAGTCAACCTGACACGCACGCCCACCGTGCCTATTGTCGCCAAGGCCGGAGCCGTAAAATTGATCGTGCGTGCAGAGCCGGTGATACCATTACTGATCGTAGTATTCGTGGCGATCTGCTCCCCGGAATCCGTCAGCACTCCATTGTTATTCCAGTCGATCCACGCATTCAAAAAAGCTGTGCTGCCGGTGCTATTGGTCACCACCACGCTCAAAGAGCCGGACGATCCTCTCTGCACGCTCACCGGCAGCGTGACGCCGTCCTCATCATCGCTGCCCGTAATGTCATCACTGGTCGCCGTGGCATTGGTCACGGCCGTGCTCTCCGCGTCCACCAGCGCGCCAAGGCGCAGGCGGCTATCCACCAGACTTGAGGCGCTGCCGAAGCTGCTGTAGTCGCCATAGTCAAGGGGGATGGCAAGATTGCAACTATCCGGGCGTCCCGCCGAACGAAGAACGGCATTGAGCAGTATCCGCCTGCCGTTGATGCTAGAGACATCAGACTTGTCATATTTATGACCGGCCAGGTAATGAACCCAGCCACCCCTCGTGGGAGCGCCGACCACACGCCCCACATATGCCTTGTAGCGGGTTCCGTCACTCGATGAGTAGGCAATGCGGAAGCCGGGGTTGGAAGTCAGCTTGAACGATGTGACGGAGCCGCCTTCATCTGCAAGCGCGCCATCGAACTGGGCCATGGGGTCTTGAAAATTGCCATAGGTCATGGAACCTCCGAGGTTTCCGTCGTCCGCATACCCCGCAAGCAGGCCTTGCTGGGTGTAGTCGCGAATGGCCGCGCACTGGCCAAAGAAATTGCCGCCGCTCAGAAGGAAATTCAGCAGCGCACTGGCTCCCCCGACATTATCCGCATGCGGTTCAGTGGCGACGGTAAAACAGGAACCGGCACCGATGTCCGTGGCGTTGTTCAATATCTGGTAGTGGGTGAACAATGTCAGGCCCGCTTCTTGAAGGACATCGACATGGATCGAGCCATTGCCCCCCTGGTCAAACACGGCAACTTTGGGCTTGTGGACCAGTGTGGAGTCAACACTTACAGTGGTGGCGGTATTGAGCTGATACACGGCGACATTATTGCCATAGGCATTGATCACAGCGAGTGCCTGCGATTCAAAGCCTGGATGGACTGCCAAAGGGCCGCCGCGGAAGGAGAGGTTGGCAGCAGCCATCGCCGAGGGCTTGATGCGGGAGGCGTTCGCGGTGAAGTCCGCTCCGTCTTTGCCCTTGATTGGGTTGATGATCCACTTCAGCGGCACGTTGGCGTGGAGCAAACGCACGGCAAGACCGTAGGACTTGAGGTTGAAGTTGCCTTGCAACGCATTGTCCATGGGAATGATGTAAGTTCCGCTGGGCAGCGTTTCGTTGCCGCCCTGGCCGTCACTCCCCTGCCCAAGATTCACAATATGGTCTTCCACCTCCCCCAAGCCGTCCGCACCGTCCGGCCCTGGGCTTATGGTGCTGGTTAGGCGCACACGCACGCCCAGACTGCCGGGAGTCGCAGTGACCGGAGCCGTGAAAGTGACCGTACGGTTGGAGTTAGAGGTGCCGTTGGAGATCGCCGTATTGGCGGCGATCTGCTCCCCGGAATCCGTTAATACGCCGTTGTTATTCCAGTCAATCCAGACATTGAGATAAGCGGTCGATCCCCGGGTGTTTGTCAGGTTTACCGTTAGGCTGCTGGCTGCTCCATGAAAAAGACTGGCAGGTAGCGTGACGCCGTCTTCATCATCACTGCCGGTTGTATCATCTCCAGTCGCTGTGGCATTGGTCGTGGCGGCAGTTTCCGCATCTACCGTCGCACCGATGCGCAGCGTGGCATTTCTTGTGCTGCTGGCACTGGGAAAGGAGTTCAAGTCACCGAAGTCCAAGGTCTGCGCGCTGAGGGCACCGTACATCATCAAGACGTATCCAAACGCCAAGCCACTCCACACGCTCGAAAACCGCTTCCATGAGGAGCGGTTGCTGACGATCTTGGAGATGGGGCGTTGGCTCATGCCGCTAGGCTCGTTTCAATTAAAGGTTGGATGCCTTGATGCGACGGCGACGCAGCAGACCGCCCAACATGGCAAAACCGACCAGCAAGACGGAACCCGGCTCAGGCACAGGGACCAGACTTGTCTGGATCGTGAAGGGATCTCCGCCACCGGTCGTGCCATTCAACGCACCATAGACAGCCGTGTCCGCATCTTCGAGCTGCCAGTCAAAGGACCCGAGATCCGTCGGGTCAGGAAACACCCAGTCATTGAAGTTATCTCCCAGGTTAGTGCCGTCGGTCACCAGCGCCCACTCTGTGTCCGTGTCTCGATTTTTCGTGTTGTAAACCCAGAGATAAACCACCTCCCCCTGGGGGAAGACGGAGAGAGGATCGGCATCAGGGGAGCTGGAACCGCCGCCCAAGGTGTGGTCCACCGTGCCTGCAAATCCCTGGTTCTCTTCAGACCATCCCTCGGGGTCGCCATCATCCGGGATCAGAGGAGTCGGATCATAAGCACGATCAAACACCTTCCAATTCGCGGCCCAGTCGTTGAGGTTTCCCACTGTCGGCACAAAACCGCCATCGAACGAACCGATCTCAAAAGAAAATTCACCGCCCAAGGGCTGACCGTTGGAATCCATCAGGATATCCACCCCAAAGTTGCTACCCCAGAAGATAGTCCCAGCCCGCGACAATGGAGCAGAGCCGGTCACCACAAGAAAGGCGAGAGTCGTAAAGAAGCGATGTGAGAGGCGAGAGTTCATAATAGAGAAAGGTTTTTCCAGCCCGCAATCAGCCAACCGAGAGGGAAAATCGGCTGCCAGGGTGGATTACGGAGGGAATCATTAAATCTGAAATCATCTTTTCAATATGGAAATTATATCTGAATCAGTAATTATCAAAAAGAATAAAGCTCGATTTTAAACTTCTTTTAATAATTCAGTCTCAGCAGACGCGGTATCCTCACCGTGATTCCCTTTCCGCTTTCAGACTATGCGTGTTGTTCTCCTCCCCTTTGGCAGTGCCGGTGATGTTTTTCCTTTTCTCTGGCTCGGTCGCCAGCTCAAGACGCAGGGACATGAGGTCACGCTCATCGTCGCCTGCGTGTTTGAGGAGATCGTTCGCAAAGCAGGTCTGGAGGTCATCCCCATGGGCACCCAGGAGCTTTTTGACCGCTTCATCGCCGATCCGCGCGTCTGGCAGCTTTATCGTGGCACCCAACTCGTCTTTGAATTCGCCGGGGAAAATACCCAGCCTGTCCTGGCAGAGATCGAATCCCTCATGGCTTCAGGGCGCAGGCCGGATTTACTCATGGCCCCCTGCACGGTCTTTGGGGCTAGGCTCGCCCGTGAGAAACACGGCATCCCGCTCATCTCCGTGCATGTGCAGCCTGCGGTGCTGATCAGTGCGCATGAGACGCCCGTTCTCTTTCCCGGCATGCAGCACTTTAGCAGGCTGCCCCTTGCACTGCGGAAATGGCTCATTCGCCTGCCCAATCCGGCGGATCGCTTTGCCGCCGCGCCTGTCCGCACAGCCTGCATCCAGCATCGCATAACTCCCCCAAAAAGCCTCTGGTGGGAATGGGCGGATTCACCGGATGGCGTCCTCGCCCTTTTCCCGGACTGGTTTGCCCAACCTCAGCCCGACTGGCCGGGCAATCTTTTTCAATGGGACTTCCCGCTCGAAGACATCGCCATTGAGCGACCGCTGACTCCCGAGGTGCTTCAGTTTCTAAGCCGAGGTGAGAAGCCCATCATCTTCACCCCTGGCAGCGCCAATATCCAGGCCCGCAAGTTTTTCGAGGTCGCTTTCCAGGCTGTCTCAGCCATGGGCCGCCGCGCCATCTTCGTCACACGTCAGCTTGATCAACTGCCGCCTAACTTGCCAGACAGCATCTTGCCGGTAGAGTATGCGCCCTTCTCCGCCCTGGTGCCTCATGCCTCCGTCTTCGTTCACCACGGCGGCATCGGGACCCTGTCTCAGGGGTTCTCGGCGGGAGTTCCACAGTTGCTCATGGCCATGGCCCATGATCAGCCCGACAACGCTTGGCGTTTGCAACAACTCGGAGCCGGGATTGGCCTAACGAAAAACACCTTCACCCCGGCCCGGGTGCAAAAGGAGTTGCACTGCCTACTGACCGATCCCGGCTACCTCCAGGCGGCACAGCATTGCAAGAACCGACTGCAAGAGAAACGGCCCATTCGAGGACTGATGGAATGGATTGAAACGAGGGACATTGAGGCCCTCGCCACATCTCCGATCAACGGCGACGCTTCATGTTAGGCTTCGGCTTTGCCGGTGCGGCAGATGCCGAGGAGGTCGTTTCCTTTTCGATCAAGGTCGCGATCTTCTCGGCGGCATCCCGCACGGCCATCTTATTGGCCGCACGTTTCATCTCGTCCGCCTTCTTCGGGGTCAGCAAAATTTCCCGAACGGCATCGGCGAGCACATCCGCATTCAGCTCTTTTTCAGTGAGCATGCGGGCGGCCCCGGTTTCATGAAAGACTTCCGCATTGCGGGTCTGGTGATCATCCGCAGCAAAAGGGTAAGGCACCAGGAGGCTCGGCACTCCAAACCAGGCCAACTCCGACATGGAGGAGGCACCGCTGCGGGCGATGGCCAGGTCCGCGACACGGTAAGCCATGTCCATACGGTGGCAGAAAGCGGCCACATGCTGAGGCAGCAGAGGGTGCTTGGCATACACGTCACGGACTTCCTCATAATCCGTCGGCCCGGCAATGTGGAGGACCTGGATGCCCATCTTTTCAAACTGCTCCAAGGTGCTGCCGACGACACGATTCACGCCACGGGCCCCCTGGCTGCCGCCCATGATCAGGAGGGTCTTTTTCGTTTTATCCAGTTTGAAGAACTCATGCGGGTCATCCTTGGAGGCAGTGCGCATGGAACTGCGCACCGGAGTGCCCACAGTGCGGACATCGTCGTGCTTGGGAAAGAACGGTTTGCAGGCATCCAGGCCGCAAAGCACCGTATCGGCATACCGGGCATTCAGTTTATTGGCTTTCCCTGGAATGGCATTGCTCTCATGAATGAGGGTGCGGCATTTTTCCTTTTTACCGGCATAAAGCGGGGCAAAAGAGGTAAAGCCCCCCATGCCGAGGACGACACTGACCTCGTTATCACGAATGATTTTGCGGCACTGGGCCATGCCTTTCCACAATCCGGTGAGGAAGCCGATCATTTTGGGCGACCACGGCCTCGGCATGGCCAGGAAGGGCATTTTCTCAAAACGCAGTTCCTTGTGCCCGGAAGCGGCGATGGAATCGATCTTCTTTTCGCTGATGAGGAGGGTCACGTTATGACCACGGGCGGAAAGCACCTCGCCGACGGCAATGCCGGGAAACAGGTGTCCCCCGGTGCCCCCGCAGGCGATCAGCACATGGAGGGACTTGTTGGATTTGGATTTCACAGAGATTCAAAGCTGGGGTGTCCAGCGGCGCTTTCTGCGGATCACGGGTAGCTGATCCCAAGTCAGATGCACGCCCTGGCGGTGGATATTGATCAGGACCCCGACCGCCATCATAGCGGCCAGGAGGCTCGACCCTCCATACGAGACGAAGGGGAGCGGTAGTCCCTTATTCGGCAGCAGAGCAGTTGTCACGCCCATATTCAAGAGCGCTTCCAAAGAGAGCAAAAATGTCACACCGAAGCCCAAAAGCTTACCAAACCGATTCGGCGCATAGCTGGCGATGCACATTCCAGCAAAGGTCAGCAGGATAAAACAAAAAACAGCGCCGGATACCCCCCAGAAGCCCAGCTCCTCCCCCACCATCGGGAAAATGAAGTCCGTATGGGCCTCTGGTAGGTAAGACAGCTTCATCCGCCCCTCTCCGAGTCCGCGCCCTTCCAATCCCCCAGAGCCAAAGGCCAGCTTGGAGATCCATTGCTGTAGCCCGAGCCCTTCCTTGTGACCTTCCAGGTTAAAAATGATCATCACACGCTCAAAGCGGTTGGGGGCCAGTTTGATCCCGGCCCACAGTGCGGCCAGAGCCGTGCCACCGATGACGGCCAGATAACGAGTCCGCGTGCCTGCAACAAACATGATACCAGCCCCCACGGCAGCAGCGACAGAGCCGTTGCCGAGATCCACCTCCGCGCCGATGAGGCCCACAAACAGAGCCAGAATGAGACCCGGGATAAGCAGACCATGCTTGAGCGTGCGCTCCAAGTTTTCATGGGTGGCAAACCAACCCGCCATGACGATGACCAGGATGATCTTGGCAAACTCCGAGGGCTGCATCCTCAGGTTTCCGTAACCGATCCAGCGGGCGGCCCCATTCACACGGGCGGAAATCATCGGCTTGTAACCCAGCACCTGCGCAAGGTGCCATTCATAACAAAGCACCAGACTGAAAACGGCACCGCCCAACAACCACCAGCGCCAGCGAAACCAAACATTGTAATCCACCATGGCCATGACCACGCAACCCATCAGCGCGACGCCGACCCAAATGCCCTGACGCCAGAGCGTCACATAGTCCTCACCGCCGCCTTCTTTGGTAAAGAAACTGGTACTGGCCAGCATCGTAATTCCCAACCCCATCAGCAGGGCAACGGCAAACAACAAAAGCAGGATCGATCTTTTGGCCATGGCAGAGGAGAGTTTAAGGAGTCATGAATCGTCCGTTCATCTTTCCACGCTTACTTGCGCGGAATCGTCAGCTTGGCACCGATCCTCAAAGACTCGGGCTTGGCATTCTTATTGGCCGCCTGCAGGGCGCTGACCGTGATGCCATATCGGTTGGCGATGCGGTAAAAGGTTTCGCCTGACTGCACGACATGCGTGAGGGCCGGTTTGACAGGGTCTTTTTTCGCAGGCGGTGGCGTTTCCACCCCTTTCTTTACCGGAGTTTTCACCGCAGGTGTCGGCCTAGGCTCGGGGCGTGGCACTGGGATGGCTTTCGGGACCGGTTTTTCAATTTCCATCTTGGCGACAGACTTCGGCGCAGGCGGTGCCTCCTCCACTTTCGGGATGGTCGTCGTGCTGGGCAATTCCACACGAACGGGCATGCCCGAAGCTTCCTGAGAGACCGCAGGCGGCGGGCTCTCTTGGATGACCGCGCCAGGAGCCACCGCCGGTGTCGGGGTCAGTTCGTTTTCGATGGTCGCGCTAAAGCTAAAGCCTTTTTCGCCAGGCAACGCCAGATTGATATGGCGCTCTGCAGCTGTGATGGAGGTCTCAGGCACTTCAGGATCGACCGGTTCCCCGGCGACATGAATGCGCTGCGCCTTGAGGACAGGACGCTTGGGATAGATGATGACGTCGTTCGTATTGATCTGGCGTCCCTGATCCACCTTGTTCAGCCGGATCAGGACATCCTCAGACACCTCCAGCTTCTTGGCCACGATCGGGATCGAATCGCCCGACTTCCACTCATAAGTCGAGTATTCCTCCAGCGACTTGTCCTTACCCAGGCCAATATCCACCTGGGTGGCGGCCAGGGCACTCGGCGGCGGCTGGGTAAAGTCTTGAGTGAGGGTGGTGTCCGGTGCCTCTTCACCGTTCATGAAATCATAAACGATGATGCCGCCGATGACGACGATGTGGATCAGCAGCATGACCACGAACATGCGCGCCATGTTGGAATTGGGCTCATGTTGATTGAAAGTGTCCTCCTCCGTGACCATGGCCACGCGGTGTTTATGCCTCTCACCCTCCAAGAGGTTGAGCAGGAGTTTATCTTTCTTCTTTTTGCTCATGATGTTCGGGATGTTGGGACGATGGATCACGTCAGGGATTGCACGGCTCTGCGAAAGGCTTCCCCGCGCTGGGCATAGCCTGAATACATGTCAAAGGAGGAGGTGCCCGGACTGAGGATGATGCTGTCACCGGCGCGGGAGATTTCAGCGGCCTGATTCACGGCATCCGCCATGTCGGCAGCGGTCTGGCAGGGCAGCAGGTCCTCAAAGGCCGTCTTCAGGGATTGGGCGATCTCGCCGATGCAGATCATGGCGCGCACCTGCCCCTTTAGCGAGTCACGCAGCGGAGTGTAGTCGAGCTGTTTATCCTTGCCGCCCACGATCAGCACAATGGGCCGCTCCATGGACCCGATGCAGGCTTCCAGGGCATGTAAATTGGTAGCCTTGGAGTCGTTGATGTATTCACGATCGTGGAGCACGCGCACCAGTTCGCACCGATGAGCAGGGGCTTCATAAGTCCCTAACGCACGCTGCATGTCTGCAAGTTCCAAGCCATGTACCTGACAGGCCATCATCGCGGCCATCAAGTTTTCCATGTTGTGCCGACCACGCAGGGTGGAATCCACGTTAAAGGTTAGGCCATCGGCCCGGATCTGGCCCGCGCTGTAGGTCCAGTCGGCCTCCGCACCATACGCGGAAAAGGTAAGCCGCTTGGCCTTGCCCGTATCCACGGTTTCACCGGCCCTGACGATGGCGACATCCTCCGCCGTGACGTTTTCAAAGATGCGTGCTTTGGCGGCGTAATACTCTGCCATGCCGGGATAACGGTCCAAGTGGTCGGGAGCGAAGTTCAGCCACAGGCTGGCCTTGGCACGGAAGTTCTGGATCGTTTCCAATTGGAAACTGCTGATCTCCAGGGACAGGACATCATAGGCGACGCCACTTGCCACGACTTCGCTCAAGGACATCCCATGATTGCCACAGGGCACAGACTTCTTGCCACAGGCATTGAACAGATGTGCGATGAGTTCCGTGCAGGTGCTTTTGCCGTTGGTGCCCGTGATGGCGACCATCGGCAGTTCCGTGAGATTGAAGGCGAACTCCGTCTCTCCTGTCAGGGGCACGCCGGCATCGGTAAATTTTTTGGGCAGCGGCCATCCGGCATCCAGACCGGGGCTAATGATGACCTGATCAAAGTCACCGGCTTTTACCTCGAGATCACGGGCGGCTTGACCGCTAAGAGTAGAGAAGCCTTCGGCGTGCAGTTTATCGAGAGCACTTTGGATTTTCGCAGGCTCACCTTCATCAATCACCATAACCTCCGCACCCTGCAGACGTGCCAGACGCGCAGCCCCCAGGCCGCTGCGTCCTGCTCCCAGGATGGCGAAGTGTTGTTCGGCGAATCTTGACATAGTAAAGATGGTCCTTTTTGAATCTATAAACGAAAGTGACCATTTCGGCTAGATGTAATCAACATTCATTAATAATTTAGGTTTAGCGAAGTTTAAGTGTGGCTAAACCAAGTAGGGCAAACAAAAGCGACATTGCCCAAAATCTGACAATGACTTGGTTCTCATGCCAGCCCCCCAACTCAAAATGATGATGAATGGGCGACATGCGAAAGACGCGCTTGCCACGGGTCTTAAAGCTGACGACCTGGATGATAACACTCATGGCCTCCATCACAAAGATACCGCCGACGAGGGCCAGCACGATCTCCTGCTTGCAGCCAATTGCCAAAGTCGCAATGCATCCCCCAAGTGCGAGCGACCCGGTGTCTCCCATGAACATCCGTGCCGGGTGTGCATTGAACCAAAGAAAGCCGACACAAGCCCCGGCCAGCGCCATCGCCACGATGGGCAGCTCATTCGCCATCGTGTGATGAGCCACACCGAGGTATTCGGAGTATTTCGCATTGCCGCACACATAACCAAACCCTGCATAAGCCAGGGCCGTGGTCAGGGAACAGCCTGTGGCCAAACCATCCAGGCCATCCGTCAGATTCACCGCATTGGAGGCACCGACGATAATTAGAGTGAAGAGCAGGATCGCGAAGATGCCCATGTCGGCAATCAGTGCATCTTTGATGAAGGGCACATACAAGGCACGCAAGGTGATACCCTCATCCGGCGGCACGGCGTAAGCCATGAGAATACCCGCAATCAAAGCCACGCCTGTCTGCCAGATCAGCTTCAGGCGAGCACTGGCCCCCTTGGAGTTCTTTTTGCTGATCTTCAGGTAATCATCCCAAAATCCTAAAGCCCCGAGGCCGATAGTGGTAAAGAGAATCGTCCAGACCATGATGTTGTCCCACTTCGCCCAAAAAAGTGTGGAGACGACAATGGTGCCCAAGATCAGGATGCCGCCCATGGTCGGGGTGCCGGCTTTCTTACCCTGAAGTTCAAAAAGCTTGCCCACTTCCTCCGCCGTGCGGATGGGCTGACCGAGCTTCAGGGAGATCAATTTTCGAATCACCCGCTCGCCTAACAAAAGGGATAAAACAAAAGCGGTGATAAATGCCCCGCCCGCCCGAAAGGTATGGTAGCGGAAGATGTTCAGCAGTTTATAAAGGGCCGAGTCTTCGCTGATCCAGTCAGCGGCTTCAAGCCAGTTGCGGAGTTCGTAGAGCCAATAGATCATGCCGTCTGAAAATGAGTGAGGACTTTCTCCATGCCCGCTGAACGGCTGCCCTTCAACAGGACTGCATCTCCCGGCTGCAACATTTTCTTCAAATGCGCCGCACAGGCTTCATGGCTTGGAAAATTGAGGGTGTCAGCCAGTCCCGCAGCTCGGGCAGCCTGGGTGATGAGGGCGGCCTCGTCGCCAACGGTGTAAATGGCGGTCAAAGGCAACGCGCCGGCAAACTGGCCCACGCCTTCATGCCCGGATTGAGCATGGATACCGAGCTCGCCCATGCGACCGAGCACGGCGATCTTTTTGCCGGGTGTCTTCAGCGAGGCCAGGGTCACCAGACCGGCTTTCATCGAGTCCGGGTTGGCATTGTAAGAATCGTCGATGAAGAGGATATCCTGGACGGTCTTGGTCTCCATGCGACCACCAGTCAGGCGGGCACTGCTGAGAGCTGCGGCGATCTCGGTGGGCAGGATTCCGTGTGCCCAACCCATGCAGGCGGCCAAAGCGGCATTGCCCACCATGTGATCCCCCATCACGGGCAAAAAGGTCTCCACCACCTCCCCACTGAAATCGAGTTTGAACCGGGTGCCGTCTGGGCCTGGGTGCAGGTCAAAGGCGCGCACATCTCCGGCATCTGTGCCAGCGGTGAAAACCGTGGCCTGACAGTGGCGGGCGATCAGCGGCGTGTATTTGTCGTTCGCATTCAGCACCACGACTCCCTCGGCATGGACATTGGCCGGCAGGGTGCCTTTTTCCCAACCGATGGCGTCCTGGCTGCCCATGTATTCGATGTGCGCCATGCCGACATTGGTCACGATGGCCGCGTCCGGCAGGGCGATGTCCACGAGTGTTTTGATTTCACCTGGATGGTTCATGCCCATCTCCACGACGCCGCATTCGTCACCTTCGGTCAGGCTGAGCAGGGTCAGCGGCAGGCCGATGTGGTTATTCAGATTGCCGAGGGTCGCGCGCGTCTGTATCTTCAATCCCATGATCAGCGCCGTCAGGTCCTTGGTGGAGGTCTTGCCGTTGCTGCCGGTCAAACCGATGATCAAAGGCTGATGCCAAGCACGGTAACCGCGCGCCATGTCCTGCAGGGCTAGCAACGTGTCCTTAACCTCGATCACCGCACAGGCATCTGATCCCCAAGACGGTTCCGTGCGGCTCACCACCACGGCGGCGGCTCCGGCGGCCATGACCTGCGGGATGAAATTGTGCGCATCAAACTTATCCCCGGCCAACGCCACAAAGACATCCCCTTCCCCCACCTTGCGGGAGTCGGTGATGACTTTTGTGACCAGACGTGTGGCGTCCCCCTGACGGAGGTGAGCATCGGCAAAGTCGGCCAATGTCTGGAGGGCGATAGCCTTCATTTAGCGGTCAAACGGCCTCCCCCGTTCGGCATCACGCATCTCCCTTTCCGCCTGCTTTTCCGCACGCTCTTCATCGCGGTTGCCGGCAATCTGGATCATGAGCTGACGCACCACACGACGGTCGTCGAACGGATGCTTTTTGCCCTGGATCTCCTGGTAGTCTTCATGACCTTTCCCAGCGACTAAAACGATGTCTCCACCACGGGCGTTTTCGAGGGCAATCTTGATGGCCTCACGCCGATCCACCACCGTGACGTGGTTCTTGGGACGAGCAAAACCTTTGACAGCATCGGCAATGATCACCTGCGGGTCGTCATTGCGTGGATTGTCACTGGTCAGGATGCAGATGTCACTGCCGGCCTCCGCCGCTGCGGCCATGAGCGGACGCTTCGAACGGTCGCGACCTCCGCCACAGCCAAACACTGTGATGATCCGACGCGGACGCAAGGCTCGCACCGTGCGCAGTGCGTTCTCGATGGCATCCGGCGTGTGGGCATAATCCACAAAGACCTGGAACTTCGTTGTCGCTTCCGTGACGCGCTCCAGGCGGCCTGGCACCTGCGGCGCGTTCTTCAAATGGCTCACGGTTTCCCGCAGGTTCAGCCCCATGGCATGTGCTGCTGCGAGAGCACCGAGGGAGTTGTAAACATTAAAGTCACCGATCAGCGGCGTGCGCACGAGGAAGGTGCGACCCTTGGCCTCCAGCTCAAAAGTGGTGCCGGTCAGGTCATAACGCACATTCACCGCGCGGAAGTCAAACCCGACGCCATAACCATATTTGGTGACACGTCCGGTGTCCTCATAACGCTGGATCAGCTTGCGGCCCCATGCATCGTCCGCATTGATGATCATGGCCCCTTTGGGCTGATGGGCGATGGTTTCAAACAAGCGCGCCTTAGCTGCAAAATATTCCTCCATCGTGCCATGGTAGTCCAGGTGGTCTTGGGTCAGGTTCGTGAAGATCCCGGCTGCGATGGGCAGGCCATAAATGCGCTGCTGATCCAGGGCGTGAGAACTGGCCTCCATGGACACGGCGCGGCAGCCGTGGTCCAGCATCTGGGTCAGCAGTTCCTGAATCTCCAACGACTCCGGCGTGGTGTGGGTGGAGGGAATCTGCTGACCACCCAGGTCGTAAATGACCGTGCTGAGCAGGCCGCAGCGCTTTTGCCCCTGGTTCAGGAGGTGATGCAGTAGGAAAGCTGTGGTCGTTTTTCCATTCGTTCCCGTCACGGCCCCGATGGCCAGCTTTTGTGCAGGAAAGCCCTGCAAAGCCGCTGCCGCTTGGGCGAGCGCGACCCGGCTGTATTTGACGTGAACCCACGGCACCTGGACATCGTCCGGTGGTGCCTGCTCTGAGATGATCACCGAGGCTCCCGCCGCGATGGCTTTGGGAATGAAATCATGTCCGTCGGCGGTCTTGCCACGCAGGGCGACAAAAGCGATGCCCGAGGCGGCCTTGCGCGAATCATAAGCCAAGCCGGTAACGACTGTGTCGAGGCTGCCCGAGACAACCGGTTTGTCCAAATGAGTGATGAGGTCACGCAGGGTCATTCGGCACCTCCTTCGAGAGCGAGGGGACGTTGGGGACGGACGGAGAGTTGTTTGAGAGTTTCGGCCACGATTTCAGCAAAGATGGGTGCAGCGACCTTTCCACCGCCGATATCAGCGGGGTCAGGTGCATGGGGATTGTCCAGCACGACCACACACACGATTTTCGGGTCATTCGCTGGAGCGAACCCGGCAAAGGAAGTGATCCACTGGTCTTCTCGATAGCCTCCCTTTTTCGGAGTTCCATCTTTATTCTTTCCAACAATCTTTTCCGGATCGTAGCGCTTCGAGGTTCCGGTTTTCCCGGCCACCTCGATCCCTTCGACCTGCGCCCGCGTTCCCGTCCCATGTTCGACGACGCCCTTCAGCAAATCACGCATCAGGCCCGCCGTCTTGCCGGTGCAGACCTGACCCACGGCCTCAGGCGGCACAGGGGTTACCTGACGACCGCCATCAGTAACGATCCGGTCCACCAGGCGGGGTTTCATCAGGATGCCGCCATTGGCGATGGCCCCGTAGGCCATGGCCATCTGCAGAGGCGTGACGTTCACCTCGTAGCCCATGGGAAAGCGCGAATAGGTCGTGTTCGACCACGTGCCGTCATTGATGTAACCCCGGCTTTCGCCTGACAGGGCAATCCCGGTTTTCTGCCCAAAGCCAAACCGCTTCACGTAGTCCAGGTAAGTGTCCTGCCCAACTCGCCTGAAGACCTTGTAAGTCGCGATGTTGCTGGATTTGGCAAAAGCCTCGCGTGCAGGCACGGTGCCCATTTTGGAAACGTCCGTCAGGGTCGCCTTCAGCACCGGATCGGTGTAGCTGCCCCAATGGCAGTCAAAACGCTCGTCCATGCCAATTTTCCGCTGATCCAGCGCCGCCGTGAAGGCCACCACTTTGAAGGTGGAGCCCGGCTCGTAGGGTTCGTAGATGGTCAGGTTCTTCCAGTTGGTCTTTGCAGGATCGCTGCGGTCATGGCCGGGCAGGAAGCTCATGGCCAGGATGGAGCCGGTGGAAACTTCCGTCACGATGGCCATCATCTTGTTGGGCCGGTAAGTGGCCTGTGCCTGGGCGACGATGGCATCCACGGCGTCCTGCATTTGCAGGTCGATCGTCAGATGCACGTCCTTGCCATGCACGGGCTCCTTGATCTCGCCACGATACAGCAGCAGCTCACGGCCATACTTGTCGTGCTCCACACAAACTGAACCGGAGATGCCGCGCAGAGTGTCTTCAAAGGTCCGCTCGATGCCTTGGACACCACCCTTGCCTTCTTCGACACCGCCGATGATCAGAGCCAGGCGGTTGTCCGTGGGATAGTGGCGGCGCACCGCAGGCTTCACATAGACGCCTTTGACAAACACGGCATCCAGATGCTGACGCCATTCCTTGGCCTGGTCGTCGTTCATATTCTGCGTCAGCACCTCGATGGGTCGTTTGGAGGTCACTTTCTCCAGCATCGCCTCGGTCGTGCCGCCCAGTTTCACACAAAGAGCCTCCGCCACATGGGCGTGGTAGGCCTTGAGGATTTCCTCATTGCTTAAAGTGCGTGTCAGTTCCTTCTGCGTCACACCGCGAATGCGAGCGAGATTGGGAAGGATGGAGCGCACATCATACAGGTGGACGCGGTCGGTGCGCAGTTCATAGACCTCTTCATCATAGGCCAGATAGCGGTCGGAGTGGTCCTTAATGGAGCCACGCTGGGCAGGCAGCACGCGGTCTTCACGAAACTTCTTCGCGGCCTCTTCGGCCAGTTGCGGGCCCTGCTTCAGATGCAGGTCATAAAGCCGCCACACCACGCCGGAAAAGCACAGGGTGAGGAAGCAGGTCACCATCATCATCCGATGGCAAAGCGGACGGTCACGGCGGATCTGGGTCTGGTTGGGAGTGGGCATCATGGCAGTTTCGCCTCAGAGGTCTGGACCACTACCTTGGCCGTGGGGATGGGTTTCAAATGAATGATGGCGCGGGCATCCGGGCTCAGCTTTTGCAGCCAGGTGCCTTTGGATTGCAGGATGGGCTGCACACGGGCACCATCCAGCAGCAGGTCGATCTTGCGGCCCAGGCTGACGATTTCAAAGTTCAGCAGCTTCATCTCCTGCTCCACCTGACGCTGCTGCTCGGCCAGGGCGGTGATGCGGTTCTTGTTCACGACCACACTCAGCGCCGCCAGCAGCACGGCACCACAGAGGATGAAAACCGCCGTCAGCACCGGCAGGCCCACGGCATTGCGATAACGGTTGTTTTTCATTTCGACAAGCGTTCCACACCACGTAGCCGCGCACTGCGGGCCCGTGGGTTCAGGGTGAGTTCGGTTTCATTGGCTTCCAAAGGTTTGCGCGACAGCAGGCGATACACGTAGTCCGGGTTCGGGCGTGGGGCGGGCCACTCCGGGCGGTCCAGAAAGACCTGGCTTTGATGCTGAAAGGTGTGCTTCACGATCCTGTCCTCCAGCGAGTGAAAGCTGATCACCGCCAGCCGACCACCGGGCTTCAACCACTGCGGGGCTGCCTTCAGGAAGTCCTCCAGGGCCGCCAGCTCCTGATTGGTCTCGATCCGCAGGGCCTGGAAAGTCAGCGTGGCCGGGTGCTTCTTGCTGTATTTAGGACAGACACGGGAAATCAAATCGGCGAGTTGCAAAGTGGTGGTGATGGCCTTTTTTGACCGCTCCTGCAAAATGGCACGGGCGATCTTTCGGGCCTGGGGTTCCTCACCGTAATGACGCAGGATGCGTTCCAGATCCTCTTGCTCGTAAGTATTCACGATGTCCGCCGCCGTCATCAGTCCGGAGGTGTCCATGCGCATGTCCAGCGGGCCGTCCTTGTTGAAGGAGAATCCGCGCTCCGCCGCGTCCAGGTGACGGCTGCTGACGCCAATGTCGATCAACATGCCGTCCAGCCCCGAAATGCCCGCCTCACCGAGCACGGTGGGAAAGTCACGAAAGTTGCCCTTCAGCGCGCAAAAACGGTCCGCATACCCTTTGAGCCGCTCGCCCGCATGGCGCAGCGCCTCGTCATCTTGATCCATGGCCACCACCCGCGCGCCGTGTTGCAGCAGGGCCTCCGTGTGGCCGCCACCGCCCAGGGTGCCATCAAAAATGAGTTTGCCAGGAGCAGGCTGCAAAATTTCCAGCACCTCGGCCAGCAGGACAGGCAGATGGTAAAACGGCACCTCACGTGCGCCGCCCGGCTCAGGGGCTGCACCACCGCCCGCACCTGTTTCGTCTCCGAGCGGACGCTGAATCAACGTTCCACGTCCCAAGGGCATCAAATCATCCATAGCATCCTCCGAAGTCCCAAACCACGGCCAGACGCCGGCTTGAAACGTTTCAATAATTCTAGAAACCCATTCTTTATACCCCCCTCTGAGCGCCAGTTCCCCTGCCGAAGGCCCTTCGGCATTCCAGGGATTTGAGAAAATACTGGCGGGTGAGGCAAACATGCACATTAGTCCGGGAGAAGTGACATCCCTCGATCACTAGCAATTGATATTCCACAATTGCTGGTAATTAAGATGAGCTTAGTAACGAGAAAGGTTACAAAAGGCAATCTCAGAATTGCTGAAAGTCATTCACAATGAGTCGCAGATATGCGTTCATTTGAACAGTTTAAATACCCCCTTTCCTGCTCTTGCCCAATGAAGTAGCTTCAAGCTAGTCCCCTTTGCCACTGCCAGCATTCCCTCAAGGCCCTTTCTTTCTTCGTCATTCCGTCATTCGTTATTTTCAATGCCCCGCCCCCTCCATCTGCCTGAACTCCTCTCCCCTGCCGGCAACTGGGAATGCGCCCGTGCCGCCGTCGCCAATGGAGCCGACGCGATTTTCTTTGGCCTGCCGCGTTTCAATGCCCGCATGAGGGCGGACAACTTCACTTCCGAAGATCTGCCCGAGCTGATGAAGTTTCTCCACAGCCATGGGGTCAAAGGTTACTGCGCCTTCAACGTGCTCATCTTCACCAGTGAACTGGCCGATGCGGAGGCTCAACTGCGCGAACTGGAAGCCGCCGGGGTGGATGCCGTCATCATTCAGGATCTGGGCCTCGCCCGCATGGTCAAGACGCTGACTCCAGGTCTGCGCCTTCATGCCAGCACCCAGATGACCATCACCTCCCCGGAGGGCCTGGAGCTGGCCAATACCCTGGGCATCGACCAGGCCGTGCTGGCCCGTGAACTCAGCCTGCGGGAACTGGAGCGTTTCCAGGCAAATGACAAACCGGAGGTTCCACTGGAAGTCTTCGTCCATGGAGCCCTCTGCGTGGCCTACAGCGGCCAGTGCCTGACCAGCGAATCCCTGGGCCGCCGCAGCGCCAACCGTGGCGAATGCGCCCAGGCCTGCCGCATGCCTTATGAGATGATCGTGGATGGCGAGCTCGTGGACCTGGGAGACAAGCGTTACCTGCTCAGCCCCCAGGACCTCGCCGCCGTACAGGAAATCCCGCGTTTGATCGAACTGGGCATTCGCAGTTTCAAAATCGAAGGCCGTCTCAAAACTCCCGAATACGTCGCCGCCGTGACCCGCGTTTACCGCAAGGCCATCGACGCCGCACTGGCTGACAAGGACCTCGACGAGGTGATCACCGAAGAGGATCGTTACGAACTCGAGATGACCTTTTCCCGCGGCCTCTACAGTGGCTGGATGCATGGCGTAAATCACCAGGAACTCGTCGGTGCCTTTTACGGCAAAAAGCGCGGCTACTATGTGGGCGTCGTCCGCTCCGTGGCCCGCGATGCTGTCGAACTGGAGGAAATCCCCGGCCACCTCAAAAACGGCGACGGCATCGTCTTTGAAAACCTTCAGGATACCAACAATGAACAGGGCGGACGCATCTATGGCCAGCAGGGCAACTGGATCGAGTTTCAGCACGGACGCCTCCGCACCGATCTGATCCCGCCCGGCACCCGCATCTTCAAAACGGGCGACCAGGCCCTGGAACAGCGGCTGCGCCAGACCTTCCAGGGCGAGATTCCCCTGAGGAATAAGCAGAAGCTGAACCTCAGCATCTCCGGCAAGGCCGGTGAACCGATGGTGATCCAGGTGAAGGACCAGGCCGTCAAGGTGGAGTCCACCATCCTGCTGGAGCCCGCACGTCAGCGACCGCTCACCGTTGAAACATTGCAAAACCAGTTAGGCCGCATGGGCGGCACTACTTATGAGTTGGGCGAGATCGAACTTCGTCTCGAAGGCGATGTCATCCTGCCCGTGAGCGAGCTCAACCGCATGAGACGCGCCCTGGTCACCCTATGGAGCGCCGACGAGCCGTCGGCAGTCCCTCAAAAATCAACAATCACCACGACCTGGGAATCCATGCTTCCTCCCAAGTCTGGGTTGAAAGCCGACGGCTCTCCAACCCTTCATATTCTCTGCCGCGATCAGGCCCAGATTGAAGCCGCCCTGGAGGCCGGGGTTTCCCATCTCTATGTGGACTTTGAAGACGTGCGTCTTTATGCCGATGCCGTGAAGCATGTGCGCGAACACAGCAGCGCCCGCATGTATCTGGCCACGCCCCGCATTCAGAAATCAGGCGAAGCCGGCATCTTCAAACTCATCACCCGCGCCGAACCGGATGGCGTCCTGATTCGCAACCTCGGGGCCATCGCCTTTTTCCGCGACGCTGGCATCCCCATCACCGGAGACTTTTCACTCAATGTCGCCAATCCACTGACGGCGGATTTCCTCAAACAGACCGGCCTGGAGCGCCTAACCATCAGTTACGATCTGAATATTGATCAGGTCCTGAACCTCCTCCACGGCGCTCCGCCCGAGTGGTTCGAGATCACCCTGCATCAGCACATGCCCATGTTTCACATGGAGCACTGCGCCTTTGCCGCTTTCCTCTCCGAAGGCACCGACTTCACCAACTGCGGACGCCCCTGTGAGAAGCACAAGGTCCGCCTGCGCGACCGTGTGGGCATGGAGCACCCGCTAAAGGCCGATGTCGGCTGCCGCAACACGCTCTTCAATGCCGTGCCGCAGACCGGGGCCCAATACTTCACCGGTCTCATGCAGACCGGCCTCCGCCACTACCGCGTGGAGTTGCTGGAGCAGACACGGGATGAATCCCTCCGCATCATCCGCACCTACCAGGACCTGCTGAACTCCCAGCGCGGCGGAGAGGACATCTGGCGTGATTTGAAGGCACAGTCCCAGCTCGGCGTGACCCGGGGCACCATGGCGGAGATGGCTTATTGAAAGTAGCGTGGGAACTCCTGCCCGCTTTTTCACAGATGCCGATGCAGCGCTGGTCGTGCTTCACTAGTCTTCTTCTAGATAATCGGAGTGAACCCACCCTTCGATTCCCCCCCATCGAATACGGAGCCATAGATCGGGCCCATTATAAACAGCTTCGCCCAAATCGCGAATCTGATGGCCATTCCACGGGATTTTAGTAACGATTTCATAATGCTGCCCTGGACCATTGCGCATATTTAACTTTTCCGGATCGTCGGGTTGTACCCGAACCACGTGAAGAAACTTTTCTGCTGGTAGGCTTTTTTTATTTTCAGTTTCATCACCGCGATATTTTTCGTCACTATCAGGTATATTGTAGCTTCGCGGGTCGGAATTATTACTGACTGAAGAGGTATTTTCAAAGGCATGAGTATTGCTATTTCGGCGACTTTGGGTTGCCTGTTGCCTGTCGATATCCATTCCAATCATGAAGACGATAATGCCAACAACAGGCAACAAGCAGCCAACACACGTATCAAAGTTTAAAAGGGAGCCATCGGACGAAGATGAATCACTATAGTTTCCTCCCCCTGAACTTCCTGAAAATGACTCTTGAGGTTCGTCACGGGCATTGCTCGAACCCCACCCATTTGGGCAATCATCAGTAGAATGATTTTTACTTCCACAGTGGTCGCAAGCATCAGAGAACAAGCCATGGGGACAATCGTCCGACGAATGCCTAGTGCTTTCACAATGAGCACATTTGTCTGAGAGAAAGCCGTGTGGGCAATCATCAGTAGAATGTTCTTTGTCTCCACAGTGAGCACATTCAGTGGACCAAAAGCCATGCGGACAGTTTTCAGTGGAATGCTCCGTTCCTCCACAATGATCACATTTGTCGGAAAAAAATCCATGCGGGCAATCTTGGGTGCTATGGTCATTGCTCCCGCAATGATCGCATTCGCTGGAAAAAAGGCCCATAAGAGAAACAGGTTGTACATGATGATTAAATAATCTCCATTGGTTTGCAATATGCATTCTACCAAATAATGCATTTTCACCAAACACCCTCAAACCTCCCCCGGTCCACGAATACATGATGACCAACCCAAATCCCTATCATGATCATTCAAGTCAATACCGACAACCACATCACCGGCCGTCAGGAGCTGGCCGCCGAAGCCGAAGCCGTCGTGAGAGACGCCCTCAGCCACGTCAGCGATCACGTGACCCGGGTCGAAGTCCATCTCAATGACGAGAACAGCCAGAAGAGCGGTCCACAGGACAAGCGCTGCATGATGGAAGCCCGTCTCGAAGGCCGCCCTCCGGTCGCCGTGACCCATAAGGCCGAGACCCTGGCCTTTGCCATGGATGGTGCGGCCGAAAAGCTGAAGACCACGCTGGAACACACCCTTGACCGGCTCCAGCGCCATTGAGGCACAAGCAGCCTTCAAGCAGCAGGAAACGGTGACATTGCCGTTTCCTGCGCAATCACGACTCACCTCACATCCACCGTCTGCCGCGATGTTCCTCTTATTCTCCAGCCGAATGGGCTGCATCAGTTCCATCGTTGTTTCCATTGCTGGCAGCGCTCTGCTTTTTCTGCTTCTCCGAGGTTGCTCCGGCGCAGCCTGAGAAACCTCACTCGGCTTTGAAGCCATCAATCTCCCGAATCGTCGCCCCGAGCACCTTGGGATTGATCAGGTGGATGTTCAGTTCTGGATTCCTGGCACGGTCACTGGTGCCAAACCCACATTCCATCGTGTTTGGAAACTCCACATTCTCCGCCCGGCAATCTTTGAGCGTGATGTTTTTCGGAGACGAGCCCTCCTGAAAACCGAGTTCAAAACCAAAGATCCCGTTTCTCTCCCGGCCTTCTCGACGCCAGTAGTTCTTCGATCCTGTTTCGAGGGCGACGCAGTTGATGAACTCAATATTCTCACACTCGGCCCCGATGGTGAAGCTTCGGTAAGCCGCGTGCTCGGAGATGCAGTTGATCACCTTGCCGTTCTTCTGCGGGTGCGCGTATTTGAAGCCGTAAGCAAAGCTGTCGCTGATGCGGATGTTTTCCTGGACGAAACCGTCCACGCCTTTGCCAGTGAAGTCGATGCCCTCCCAGGTGGAGGTGATGATGCAATCACGCATCACCAGATTCTTCACGCCGCTGACGGTCACGCCATCCGCCTGCCAGGGTAAGAACTTCCCGTCCACCTTCGTGCCGATGCGCTCGATGCGTGAGTTCGTGATCTCCACATCGTCCGAGCCACCAATCGTCATTCCCGTGAGTTGCTCCTGCACTCGCACACGGATGAAGCGACCCGCCCGTTCATCAAAGTCATAGATGGGGCTGTTGTTCCAACCAAAGTCACCGCCCAGCACCGCCGCCGTGAAGTCCATGTCACCTTGGTAAGGAGCCCAAAGGATGTCATGAATGTTCAGCCGGTCCATGCGCACCTTCCGGCAGCGATGAACGAACAACCCCGCGCCTTTGCCATCGCCAGTGATCTCGATATCGGTCAGAGTCACCGGACTGGCATGGACCAAATACAAACCCGCCGAGTTGGAATGCATGCCCGCATCCGGATGATTGCCGCGCAGGATCTTCACGTTTTCCAGTTTCACTGCCACCGGCTTTACTTCACTGCCATAGATGAACAGGGTGCGGATGTTCAGCATCTGCCGAATGGCCTGCAAATCCTCCCCCGTCACCACCGGGTCTTCGGGATAGGTGGCCACGGCGTCATACCGCAGCAGAGGCAGTCCGTTGACCATGCGGGTCAGCGAATCCGGGGGCGTGACTTGGGGAGTCTGCGTGCTCTTGTTTGAACGGATGTATTTCGACGTATCAAAGCCGCCCATCGTCTGCTGGATCGTGACATTCTTCAGATCCACCGGCACCCGGACATGCACGGACCCATGCACCGCATAGGTGAGCCCTTCCCCATCAATCACTTGTCCTGTCCCTTGAGTCAGCGCTGCCTCCAGGGCCGCCCGGTCATCTGTAACGCCATCGCCCTTCGCCCCCAGTGAACGCAAGGTGACCGCAGAGAAAAGTGCAGGAGAACTGCCCCAAAGAAGGACCAAGATGAGAAGGATCGGTTTCATGGTGAACAAGAAAAAACAAGGGCTCCCCTTATGACAGAGTCACCCGGCGGATTCTTGCTCCGCAGATCAAAGAAACCTTCTGCGCAATCACACCCTGCGCTAAAACTTCTCTGGCCGCATGACACGCACCTCGCTGTCATATGCGACCATGGCGTAATCCTGAAAGAACTCACTGTGCAGCCGTGCGAGCATGGCTTCGGCTGCGGCAGGCTTCACGATGACTTCGATCTGCACATTCCCGCTTTCCACAAGATCGGCACTGCGCTCGCCCTGGCGCCCGCTGCCGCGCACATCAAAGGCGGTGTGGCCATGTGCGCCGCATTCACGCAGCACCTCGACGATGCGCTCCTCCAGCACGGCTTCGCAAACGATGGTGACGAGTCTCATGGGATGCAGGGTCATGGCGATCAGGGGTGAAAAAGTTTTGCGGCCTCGAAGAACAACGGAATGCCAAGGCTGATGTTAAAGGGAAATGTGATGGCCAGTGCGGCGGTCAATGAGAAGGTCGGATTCGCCTCAGGCACGGAAAGACGGACCGCCGCAGGTGCAGCGATGTAGCTCGCACTCGCAGCCAGCACACCGAGCAGCGTCGCCCCACCTGTGCTCAGTCCCACCCAGCCGCCAAGCAACACACCAACGAAACCATGCACCAGCGGCGCCGTGACACCAAAGATCAGGAGAAACAGGCCCACCTTCTTCAGGTCTGCGAGCCTTCGACCCGCCACCATGCCCATTTCGAGAAGGAACAGCGCCAGCACTCCCTGAAACGGCGTCACAAAAAAACCCTCGACCGATTCCATGCCGCGTTTCCCGGACAGCGAGCCGATCACCATCGCACCAATCAGCAGCAGCACGCCTTTGCCCAGCACCGCATCCCGCAGCGCATGACGCACGCCCGGATCACTGAGCGAAAATTTGCCGCCGCCAACGACCCCCTTGCCTAGCATCACACCGACGATGATCGCAGGTGATTCCATCACGGCGAGAAAGGCCGAGGCATAACTCTCGAAGGGTTCATGGATGCTTTTGAGGAAGTTTGTGGCCGCGATGAAGGTCACAGCGCTGACGCTGCCATAGTGCGCCGCGATGGCCCCGGCATCCGCCACGCTGAACCTGCCTAGCTTTCTCAGCACCGGGTAAGTCCAGAGGGGGATCAGCCCGCCGAGCACCATCGCCGCCAACGCCGGCAGCCACACCGCACCGAGTCCTGCCTCATGGATCGCCACGCCGCCTTTGAAGCCGATGGCCGTGAGCAGGTAGATCGTCAGCGTGGTGTAGAGCGACTCGGGGAACTTCAAATCACTCTTCGCCACCGCTGCGAAGACGCCGAGCACAAAAAACAAGACGGCAGGGCTGAGCAGGTTCGATTGAATCGCAGTGAAAAGGTCCATGAGCAAGTTTTCATACCTCCTGAGCAGGATTCTCTCCAATACATGTTTGGGGCCCAATCGTTCGCTTTGATAAATCAATTTCTCGGCCCATACAAAGGTGCTTTTTGGCCTGCGTAAGCGCCGGCCTCGGTGAGCGAGGAGAGATCCGGTGGCTCATAAGAACGTGCTGGGTCTTCGGGGAGCGTAACAGGCACTTCGAGCACGCGTCCGTGTTTTTCGAAATCAGTTCCAGGGAGCGTTTGGAAAGTCCAGGCGCGGATCTTTCCTTCGAAGGCCATGCCTATAACGGCGTAGGCATTGTGGTCGATGAGGCAGTGGTGGCCAAAACTCTGCACATCGACAGCACGACCGCGTCCGGGGCCGTAGCCGCCGTATTTCATCCCTTCAGGTGGTTTGCCACAGATGAAAAGATTGTGGGTGATCACGGCGTGATCAAACGGCTCGCTCGTGTGAATGCCGAGACCATCACCGATTTTCACGACCGTGTTGTGCTGAATGACATCGCCCAGGCTGAAGCGGTGCAGTTTGAAGGGCTCGAGGATGATGTTGAACATCACGTTGCGCAGAAAGTAGTTAGGCCCGCCGAGACCAGGCTGTGAGGAGATGCCGACGAAGCAGTTCGTGAGGCGGTTCCTCATCACGCGGCAGTTGTGCAGCGCGAAATCCGCCTCGATGCCGTCGTCCAGACCGTCGCTGAGATCGTTGTTGAGGATGTCATTGCACATCTGCGGTGCCGCGCCGTCGTCCTCCATATGGCTGATGCAATCGCGGAAACCGCTGACACGGTTGTGGCGGATCACATTGCCACTGCCGGTGAACTGGATGCCCTCACCCTCATTGTCGCCGCGCGCGCCCATGATCTCCGGCTTCCACTCGCGGATGCCGGTGATGACGTTGTCCTCGATGCAGGCATTCATCATGCCCGGCTTGTAAGCCTTGATGCCAAACTGCGAGCGGATAGCGCAACGCCGCACCACACAGTGCTCCGAGCCATTCAAGCGCACCGGCCCATTGACCGTGACGCCTTCGAGATAAACCCACTTCCGATTCGAGAGACTGATCTCGCTGAAAACCGCCTTTCCGCTTGTGCTGCGATACACAATCGGCCTTCCCGGCTCGCCATCACGATTGAATGTCACCGCACCATAATCGCCATCGGCCAGCAAAAGAACCTCGCCGGGCTTCACGGAATTCAAATCGGCCTTCATGCCGTTTTTGAGCACCGCATCAGCCTTCGCGACTGGTTCGCTCCGCGTCGAACCTTTCACCCTTTTCGTCGCCGAAACGCCATCGGGGTCGTGCAGTTTCAGTTCGATCTCGTAGCTCGTTCCCGCCTCCAGATCGAAGACCGAGCCACTGAGCCGGTTCGTCCACGTGAAGATCGGCGACGTCTTCTGGCTTTTACCTGCCGGGACACGCCGCAGGGGCTGCGCATCCCGCCAGGCCGTTTCGCCTGCCTTTCGGAGCTTCACTTCGCAGGTCGCATCGAGATCGTCATCACCCTCAATCTGCCATTCGACAGCGAGGTGGTTGATCGTTGGAAACGGCGTGGTGACCTCGCCGGGCATCGTGGAATCAGTCGCGTAAATTGCGGAGATGAAAAAGCAGAAGATGAATGCTCGCATGCATCCAGAGCAACGGCCACAAACCAGGCCCATCTCTCAGCAATCCGCTGAATCTTGGCTCAATCCACGTCTGGCAGCTCAATCGTGAGTTCGTCATCGAAGCGCTCTCTGAACTTCCATGTGCCATCGATCTGCACCACATCATCCACTTCGAGTTCAAGGACGGTGCCGTCACCCGCACGGACATGGATGTGCACGCTGTTATACCTGGGCATCTCCACAGGGGCGTCTTCGTCCAAGCCAAGCTCCACGCCAGTGAGGGTCAATTGGGCGAGATCTCCAAAATATTTGCTGATCAGTGTGCGCATCTGGCCGACCCGGGCGGCACTGACATCGATATTCTTGGTCTGCTTTTTGATTTCTTTCTCCTCTTCCTTAGCCGCGTCTTTTGCTTCCTTCGCCGCTTCGGCCGCCTTCACCTTGCCGGTGACCTCCGGCGCATGCCAGCAGGCCTTCAAGGCGACATCATCACTGGTTTTGAATGCTGTCACGAGGCTCTCGACGAGCTTTTGCACCTCCGGCGGCACCGGCGTTTCATCGGCGGCAAAGACGGAGTGGGTCAAAAGAAAGCAGGCGAGAAGCAGCAGGATGTTTTTCATCAGCCTACACTCACACGATTCAGTTTCGAGATTCAAGCGAGGGTTTGGTGACAGATCTGTTCGACGCCAATTCATCGATCCCCGATGGCGAGACCGTGTAAATGGTGGTGATTCACAAGTCAGCGGGAGCGGGAAGCCTTGGCGCATCCTGAGGGAAGTGCGCAGGAAAAGGGGGGGGGAATGTCATGAGGCTTACCCCCAACACCCATTGAGTCGCGGCAACGGTGCCGCGCGCAATTTTACCCCTAACAAAGTCAGCAAAAATCAGACGCTCGTCTTCGAAAAATTCAACGAAAGTAGGCCTTAAATGTGCTGATCTAGTTAGGCTCTTTTTTCTGTACACCCATTCAAGCACTTAAATATAGTTCTTTTGAGCACAACCATGAAGACTCGCTTATCGCATTTGCTCATTTTATTCATCAGTCTGAGCCTCCCATCTTGCGCCACTAAGCTGACACAGGCTCAGAAGCAAAAGATTACCTTCATTCAACTTCCTGCGGCAACAACCGTCGCCGGTGCTTACACGGGACCAAACTTCACCAGCAGCAGCGATGCAGCTACAGGGGCGGCTATGAGCGGTGCCGTAGGATTTGGCCTCATCGGAGGCATTCTTTCGGAAGTCGTCGTTGCGGCGGAGCGCGCCAATGACGCGAAAAAGAACAAAGCCAGCACGGAAGCGATTGCCAAAATCATTCCTCAAGGACTGGATCGGACACTCACAGATCAATTGAACGCACAGTTAAAAAAAGATCCATTTTTTGGCCCCCGTTTAACCAATCGCATGGATGTTCCTGCTCGTCTTCGTGTGACGATCAGTCGTTATGGACTCAGCAGCCTGGATGATGTTCTGTTCATACCGGCCATCGTCTCTGAGGTGGATCTGGTTATCGACGGCAAATCGGTTCGTAAAAAAATCATTTCAAATCCGAGCAATCATGTCCAGATCGCAGCGGACGTACCACGCGCTCCTTTGGCCTCCTACGCAGCAGACGCGGCTCTCTTGCGAAACCACTTTGAGACTTCGGCACGCCAGTTGGCAAATACCATTGCCACAGACCTGGCCAATGCCGCCGCTCCGTAATCCGCATTGAAATGGTTGTGAGATGAACGGTGCCATTTGAATCTGGGCCGTTCTCGACAGTCATGTTTTTTGCAGTCCATTGACGACACGCCTGGAGGCGAAAGTCTTCGCATGTCCTTGTGGGAGTGTGGGGAAAAAGTCCCCTGAGACTTGAACCTTTCTAATGTGGCGAAATCGCCAATCCTCATTGACTCGGGCTTTAGCCGCGATTGTTATCAACCATGCTCACGACCTCCGAAAAGCCCCCTGCCAGGACGCGAGGAGCTGTCTCTGATTCCAACAAGGTCGCCCCGGAGGATCGGCCTGCTCATGACTGGTATCGTTTTGTTCTCTCATTTCCTCCTCACTTAGTGAGACAGTATCTGGACCGTTTCGAAACATCGAACACTTCTGTCGTTCTCGATCCCTTTTGCGGCACCGGAACCACGATGGTGGAATGCAAAAAACAAGGCATCCCAAGCATCGGCATTGAAGCCCACCCGACATCGCACTTTGCGGGAACAGTCAAGACGAACTGGACGGTGCCTGCTGACCGGTTGCGCCAAACCGGACGCAGAATTGCGGAGAAGGCTCTTAATTCCTTGGAGTCGCAGGGGATCATTGATGATCCTCAGACCTGGATCATGCGGGAAACGCCACCCATGAGCGCCCTGCGTTCATTGCCTGATGATGCTTTCAAACTGCTGCTGGCCAATTCCATCAGTCCGCTTCCCCTGCACAAAAGTCTGGTGCTGCGCGATGCCATTGAAAAACATAGCACGGCAGATACCGCCGCCCCGCTGAAGCTCGCACTGGCAAGGGCTTTGGTCTCCTCCATTAGCAACCTGCACTTTGGTCCTGAAGTCGGCGTTACGGCCCCCAAGGAGGATGCTCCGGTCGTGTCTTCATGGTTACGCTGCGTCGAGGGAATGGCGGATGACCTGGAACGGCTGTCCACCCTCAATGACACTCCTTGCACCATTCATCACGGAGATGCGCGCGCTGTTTCTTCCATGCTAAAACCAAACAGCATCGACGCCGTGATCACTTCGCCGCCTTATCCCAACGAGAAGGATTACACCCGCACGACCCGGCTGGAATCCGTGATGCTCGGATTCATCAACAACAAGCAGGAGCTTCAAGCCCTGAAGCGTGGGAAGCTGCTCAGATCAAACACTCGCAACGTCTATAAAGGTGATGATGACGATGCCATGGCCTTGGGAAATCCTGAGGTCCAACGGCTGATGCAGGCCATTGAAGCCCGGCGCATTGAGCTGGGCAAGACCAGCGGCTTTGAACGTCTTTACGCCCGGGTGACGGGACTCTACTTCGGCGGCATGGCACGTCACTTTGCTGAACTGCGCCCCTACCTGCAGCCTGGAGCCCGGCTGGCCTATGTAGTCGGTGACCAGGCTTCATTCCTGCGGGTGATGATCCGGACTGGGCAGATTCTGGCGCAGCTTGCCGAAGAGCTTGGTTACGAAATTGAATCCATTGATCTTTTCCGCACCCGGCTGGCAACGGCAACACGCGAACAACTGCGCGAGGAAGTCGTCGTGTTGCGCTGGCCAGGCTGATACTACCGTCTTATGACATCGAATCGCTACACCCAGATTCTCGAGAAGATCTTCTTCGCCCATTACAAAAAGGGAGACGTGGTGGTTTCATTCGCCCGTGAGGAAATCGAGCACGCCGCTACGGAACTCAGTATCAAACTGCCAAAGAACCTTGGCGACTTGATCTATTCTTTCCGGTTCCGATCACAACTGCCTGAGTCCATCCTGGCCATGGCCCCTGAAGGCAAGACCTGGGTCATCAAGCTGGCAGGCAAGGCTTTGTATAAATTCATGGCAGAGCCCCAGTGGATCATTCAACCAAATCCAGGACTGATCCGGGTGAAGATCCCCGACTCCACTCCGGGCATCATTTCCCGTTATGCCTTGGATGATGAACAGGCCCTGCTGGCACTCCTGCGCTACAACCGTCTCATCGATGTGTTTTCTGGCGTGGCCTCCTATTCCCTGCAAAACCATCTGCGAACAACGGTGACCGGAATCGGTCAGGTGGAGGTGGATGAACTGTATGTCGGACTCGACCGCCACGGCGCACATTATGTTTTCCCTGTGCAGGCCAAGGGCGGACGCGACCGGATGAGCCTTGTGCAGATCGAGCAGGACATGGCTTTGTGCGCGCAGAAATTCCCTAACCTCATCTGCCGACCACTGGGAGCGCAGTTCCTGGCAGGCGGAGGGATTGCCCTCATGGAATTCACCCTAACTGAAGAAGGTATCCGGCTGGCCAACGAACGACATTACCAACTCGTTCCCAAAGAATCCCTGACCGATCAAGACATTGCGCAATACCGCTCCACAAGCATTCCGCAGGAAGCAGATTGACTCGGTGTCGCCGTGACACCTGCGTGATTTCGGCAAATAACCGCTTGCCATCCTCTTCGTTAATCCACCCGGTTCGGCAATCATGAACTGGATATGGATTCACCCGCTGCCTAACGCCCTGGCTGTCACTGCGCAGTCACGGGCGGCTGATGATTTCACCCCCGGGAGGTGCCATGAGCCATTTGATGCCTTTTTGAGCCATGGCTGTTTCTTCACAACTCCATCACTACCAACGATCTACAAACCGAAATCATCAAAAATGAGCCTGAAAATGAAAAAAGGCATCAAAACGCATCAAAAGTCTACAAATGGCTCATGCGCTGCGTAAACCGTGCAGGGTGGACAAAAACGTCTGCCCATGCTAAAGCCTTCCTTCCATGTCTGACCACCACCCCCTGACCTCTGCCCTTCTCGCCCTCGTCGCGATGCCTGGACTCTCCCTGGCTGCCGCTGCGAAGGTGGATTTTAACACCCAGGTGAAACCCATCCTGGAAGCCGCCTGCACCCATTGCCACGGCGCTGAAAAGGACAAGGGCGACTTCCGGATGCACACGAAGGAAGACATGATCAAGGGCAATGAAAATGGCCCCGGTTTGACCGCTGGCGACCTGAAGAAAAGCGCCATCTACACGACGCTGATCCTGCCCCATGACGATGAGATGGTGATGCCTCCCGTGAAGGAAGGTCTGCTGGCTGCAAATCAAATCGAAGTCATCAAAGGGTGGATCGAACAGGGTGCCGACTGGCCTGCCGGTGTAACCCTGGAGGTCAAGCCACGCATTGACTTCGTGAAACACATCCAGCCCATCCTGGAGCAAAATTGCGTGAGCTGCCACAACCCGGACAAGGACAAAGGCGAGTGGATACTGAGCACAAAGAAAGAGGCTTTTGAAACGGGAGAGAACGCGCCAAACATCGTGGCTTTTGATCTAGCCAAGAGCGCCATCTATCACCTGACCACGCTAAGTGAAGATGATGACGATTTGATGCCCCCTGTTAAGAGCGGCGGACCGCTGAAGAAGGAAGAGATCGCCATGCTGAAGGGCTGGATCGAGCAAGGTGCCGTGTGGCCTGATGACGTGACCTTGAAGGCGAAGGAAAAGGGTGCCGCACCGACGAACAATCCGGACACGCTGGAACTGGTAAAAAAGATCCATGCGAAGATCGTGGCCACGGCCCAAGAGAAGGCCGAAGCCGACATGAAAGACTACGATGCCAAGGTGCCGAAGACCGGTGCTCCTTACTCCATGGTCGCCATCAAAAGCGGCGAATTCATGCTGGGCAGCCCGGACAGCGAAGCCAATCGTGCGGATGATGAAGGCCCGCAGGTGAAGGTGCAAATTAAGCCTTTCTGGATCGGCAAATACGAAGTGACCTGGGATGAATACGAGCCCTTCCAGCTCACCTCCGAAGGCCGCAACAAGGACGGCAGCCGCAAGGTCTGGTCGCCTAACGACAAGCCTGAAGATCTGATCTCCCAGCCGACACCGCCCTATCAGCCAATGGACTTCGGCATGGGCCGCAACGGCTACCCTGCCATCTGCATGACCCAACACGCGGCCAACAAGTATTGCCAGTGGCTGAGCGCCCAGACCGGGCACTTTTACCGTCTGCCAACGGAAGCCGAGTGGGAGTATGCCGCACGCGCCGGAACCACAACCGCTTACTTCTTCGGCGATGACGCCAAAGACCTGGGCGAATACGCCTGGTATTTCGACAATGCGCCTAACTTTCAGTATAGCACGATCGGCAAGAAGAAGCCGAACCCCTGGGGTCTCTACGACATCTATGGCAACGTCTGCGAGTGGACGCTGGACCAATACAGCGATGGAACCTACAAGACCTGGGCCGCAGATGCCGCCAAAGGCGTGATGGGCAACCAGTGGGTGAAGTCCACGAGTCCGTATCCGCACACGGCCCGTGGCGGCACCTATGATGACGACGCCGAGTTCCTCCGCAGCGCCTCCCGCCGTGCTTCCGAGCCCGCCTGGAAGCAGCAGGACCCGCAGCTTCCGAAGAGCATCTGGTATCTGACCGATGCCACCTGGCTGGGCTTCCGCATCGTCCGCACGCTGGAGATCCCGACCGTCGAGGAAATGTATTCCGCCTGGAACAACGGCGTGGCCCGCGAGTAACAGACCCAGCTTCAAAAAAAGCGTGGGTTTCAACACCCACGCTTTTTTTGTATGAATGAATCACGGTCAGAGATGTCAAAAGAAGGTAACCAACCATGCCAACTCCAACCGTTCAGGACAAAGAAGGGCGCCCCGGCAGTAGCGCACCACGCCCCAATCCACCTGCAGCAGCGCCAAGCGAAAAACAGATTCAGGAAGCCTTTTGTCATCGGCTCGTAGATCGCACCTTATTGCAGGGGCCCAACCACCGACTCACTGAGCTGCGACTGCTCTTCACCGTGGTCAGTGATTTCATGCGCGGCTTTCGCGGCCTGCATTTTGTCGGCCCATGCATCACGGTGTTTGGCTCGGCGCGCTTTAAAGAAGACCACCCTCATTATCAAAAAGCACGCGAAGTCGGTGCGGCCATTACCCGCATCGGTTTCACCGTCATGACCGGAGGCGGCCCAGGCATCATGGAAGCAGCCAATCGCGGGGCTAAAGATGCAGGCGGACGCAGTGTCGGCTGCAACATTGAGCTGCCCTTCGAACAGAGTCATAATCCATACTTGGATCGTTGGGTGACGATGAAATACTTCTTTGTCCGCAAGGTGCTGCTGATGAAATACAGCTATGGCTTTGTCATCATGCCCGGCGGCTTTGGCACACTGGACGAGATGTTTGAGGCGCTGACCCTGATTCAAACCAAGAAGGTGCGGAACTTCCCCGTCGTCGTGATGGGCAGTGAATTCTGGGGTGAGTTAAGGGCGCTGATCGACAGCATGGTCACGAACGGAACCATCAGCCCGGAGGATCTGGATTTGATCTGTTGGACCGACAGCGTCGAGGAGGCAATCAAACATCTACATGACCGTGCTGTGAAACAGTTTGGTCTAAGTTGTGAAGTGCCACCTCAGAGCAAATCTTGGTTAGGCGAGAAGGGGCTATGAACGCTTCAGATCGCAGCCCGACAATTGTCCAGAAGAGCGTGCAGGTAATCGGCAATCTCTTCGAAGGCCTTTTTATAGTCGGACTCCGCCAGACAGATCAATTCAGCACGGGCTTCGTTAAGCATGTTTTGAGCAAAATTCACCGCACGCTCAATCGCACCTTCATAGTCGGCAATTCCGGCCAGCATAGAGGTATCCATGGGTTCACCTTTGAGCAGCATCTTGTTCAGCTTTTGCTTCTGCGCATCCGTCGCATCCATCAGCAGATACAGGATGGGCAAGGTCAGCTTGCCTTTGACCAGATCGGTGCGCAGAGTCTTTCCAACCTTCGTCTCATCCCCCACAAGATCCAGGCAATCATCATAGATCTGATACACAGTGCCCAGCTTCATGCCGTAATTGTAGAGCGCCTGCTCTACTTGCTCAGACACCCCATTGAGACGGGCACCCAATCCTGCCGCAGCGGCAAAAAGAGCCGCTGTTTTCATCTCAATCATCCGCAGGTAGTCCGGCACGGAAAGATTCATGTCAAAGCGACGCTGCGTCTGCAATATCTCACCACTGCATACATCGCGCGAAGCTTTGGCGATGCTGCGACAGACCTTGGCATCTTCAAACTCGGTAGCCAACTCAAGAGCATACGCAAAGATGGCATCGCCCAACAAAACACTCAGGGCGCTGCCCCACTTCGCCGCCGCAGTTGGCAGGCCGCGTCGAGTCGCCGCACCGTCCATGATGTCATCATGCACCAGGGATGCGATGTGAACCATCTCCAGAATGACCGAAAGACGTGTATGATCAGCCGTCTTGCCACCTGTCGCCCCGCCCGCCATCAAAGCCAGGGCCGGACGAATGCGTTTGCCCGCAGCCTGACACACATAACTGACATAACCTTCCACAGCAGGGTCAAAGGCCCGGGACTGATCGCGGATGGCTTTCTCGACGATTTCGAGGTCGGCCCGAACGAGTTCGAAGGGGAAGACAGGAGCAGAAGCGCTGGCGGGGGTATTTTTCATGAGCAGGGCGTGGCTGGCAGCGCCGGGCGTCATACAATGACATTCATTACGTGGCGCACCGGGTTTACACAGTCAATTACGACCTGCACGGAATCTGCGGATGAAGTTTCACCCACGTTATCCCGAGTGAAAGTTGCAGAAGTCTTTTCAGGTCACAAAAACGCCTCTTTTCAGAACGAATTCGCCTTATTTCAAGGGGAAAATAAACCCCTCCGGCGGGAAATCAGCAGGCTTAAGATGCCAAAAATGATGAAAATTGCCCGGCTTGGCTCCGGCACCAAAGAAATGCTCAAAATCCCGGTGTTAAAAAGGTCATCCGTGTTCCAAATCAATCCCTCAGGTAAAGTCGGTAAATCATACTGGCTCACCGTGCCGCTGACAGGCCCTGAAATCTCCGACCAGTCAAATAAACGCCACTGGTCATTGGCTGCCCACGCAGTCATGTTTGTGGGATTAGCCACCCGCAGAATGGTATCTTCCCCCAGATTCAAGACCCCCAGAATCACAGCCAAATCAGCAGACGTGGCAATGCCGGTGTTGTCGCCCAAACCGGCCCCTGTGATGAGATCAAAACTGAAGATGGACCCCGACAGCAAACTCAGAGAGCCGGTTCCGGACGTCTGAATCGTCAAGCGCCCTGCTATGGGCGTCTGCCCAGATACCTCGGCCCCCACCTGAAGCGTGCCGCCCGTAATTGTCACGCTCCGATCCGCCCCAGGGGCGATGCGTCCGCTGCCGCCCAAGGTGGCCCCGGCCAAGACATTCACACTGCCGGTGCCTGTACCTGACCCGCTGGCATTCGTCACCAGCAGTTTCCCGGCTTCCACCGACGTGCCACCGCTGTGAGTGCTGTCACCCGTGATCGTCCACGCGCCAACCCCCGTTTTTTGCAGAGCCGTTCCCACACTGCCATTGTTACCGATACCCACGATCTGATTTGCCCCCGTATTCGTCCCGCCTAAAACCAAGGTGCGTGTGGCGGTCAGGTTGGTGCCCGTGGAGGTAAAAGCCGAGGTGAATTGCAGGAAACCCGTCCCCTCATTTTCGAGGATCGCCGTCAGGCTGGTTGTGGCCGAGCTTGAGTTTGCCAAATTGATCACACGATTCGTGCTGGAAAGCTCCGTGCCCACATGACGCAGTCGTGCCACAGCCGTCGTGCCGCTGGTGATCAGCCCCATATCAATGACCGGATCAGCCGTCCCCTGGCCTAACGAACTGTTTTGCCCTGCATCCGCCAAGGATGCGACCTCGATCGTCCCCGCCCGCAGAGTGGTCTTGCCGACATAACTGTTGGCAGCCCCCAAAGTCAGCATAGCATTGGCTCGGTTGAAACTCAGAGCGAGATTGTTTTCATTCGTGCCTGGCCCCCCCAGGAAGCCCGTGGCAAAAGGGGAAAGCGTCGTCGTCGTGCCGCCCAAGCTGAGGATTGAAATCGCCGAGGCACCGCCAACAATGCGATTGTCCGTCCCCACACCCACAACCTCAATGTAATCGATCGTAGGGCTGAAAGCCGTTGCCCCATCTCCCAAAATGATGCGGCCACTGTTGGCTCCTGTGCCCAAAAGAAACTCCATGCCGCTGCTGACCGAGCCTGCGGCAAACTGAACCGCTCCTTCATAAACACGCAGGTTGCCGGTGAAGGTATTCGCACCCTTCATCACCACCAGCCCCGGGCCCGCTTTTGTCACAGAAACGACTGTCCTACCCGTATCCAAACGATTGATGATGCGGGACTCCAGAACGAGTGAGCCTAACGGATTGTTCTGCATAATCATCAGCTCGGGATTATTGAGCGTGGACGCCGTGGGCCTGAGGGAGAGGGTCGAAATCGTGGAGGTGTTTGCGCCCACCGTGCTGCTGACCAAGATGCCCCCTGTCTCCAAAATACGCCCTGTCGCATCCTGGGTGATGTTCGTGTTTTGGGCCTGGGCAAAACGCAGGCTGGAGATGGAGGTATCCGCCGTCAGGGTTGTCGTCAGAACCCCTTCTGCAATGTTCGCGTGCCCGGAAAGAGAACCAAGAGAAGAAGCGGTATAACCACCCAGGCTCGAAAGCTTCACCACATTGCGCAGCCCGCCGGATACCATATCCGTGGCCGCCCATTCATCGCCATTGACGGCGTCCCGGATAAAGGCATAAACACGTCCATCGTTCGAGATCACCTGCCCATCCGTTCCGCCCGCCGTGCGCACACTGCCTGTGGTAGGCAGATCGATTCCCCAGAAGCTGCTCCAATTGCGGGTCAAAGTGCCCACCGTGACGTTCATACTGCTGGCCCCGTTTTGCAGGATCTGGAGGTTCGCATAGTTACTCAGAGTGAGGTTGCCCAGGGTTTGTGCATTCGCCGCACCGGAGCGTCCCGTGATTTTCAGGGTGCTTGCTGAAAGGGTCACTGAACCTGCCGTGACGTTGTTCAGGATGTTTGTCAGCGGGCTGCTGGCGGCGGAAAAGTCCAGATGCAAGACACCCGCACTGATCGTGGTCACCGTGTTATTCACCGTCGTGGCTAGGGTCGTCGTGCCCGCACCTTCCTTGGTCAGCGTAAATGCCCCCACCCCTGTTCGGGCCATCGGATCGAGCACTCGGATATCTCCGGCTCCCCCAAAGACTAAAGTGCGAGAACTACCGGAGTTATGCAGCGTGGCATTTCCTGTCGCATTATCCAGGGTGAGAAGCCCCGTGTCGGAATGAATGCGAACCGTGGTGCCATTCAGCGTAATGACACCCGTCAGCGTATTGTTACCGCTCACATTGCGGATACCCCCGGCATTGTTGACCCCTCCGCTCGTCAGCGTGATCGGCTCCGCCGCTAGGGTGATGCCACCGGAGAGTTCCAGAGCCGCACCCGAGGCAATGCTGGTCGCACCTCCGGTCGTTCCCAAGGCATTCGCATGAGCCGCCTGCAAGACACCTTGATTCAAGGTGATGGCACCGGAGAAATTGTTGTCCCCGGCAAAGGTCAGTTTGCCGAGACCATTTTTGATTACACCCAAAGTGCCAATCGCCACACGGCTGTTCACCGCGATGTTGCCATTCCCGGCAAAGGTCAGTCCAAAGCCACCCGCAATGGCACTAGTGCTGGCGGTGGCCAGTTGGATCGTCAGGGTACTCCCGGCATCCGCTGTGATTAAAGCAGGCCCCGTCTGTGTGATCAGCCCCGTGATGCGATTGTCCCCGTTCATGCTGCGAATGGCCCCGAGGCCACCATCCCCCAAGCCGGCAATCGAGGCCAAGGCACGGTTCACCGTCACACCGCCGGATAGCCCCAAGGTCGCACCTTCCAAAACCGTTACCGTTCCTGTCGTGCTCAGCGCTCCATTGCTCATGACCTCCAAGATTCCGCTGGAGACCTGAGTGCCGCCTGAATAAGTATTCGTGCCTGCCAAAATCGTGCGCGCTCCCACCGCCCCTTGATTGATCAAAAGCACGGCCCCGGTGCCATTGTTGACGATGTTCGAATGAATCGTCAGCAGCGAAGATGCGGAGTGGTTGGACAGGATCATCTGCCCTGCCGTGTTGGTTACACTTCCACCGGCGGAAAGGCTGCTGGCGACACCTGCGGCACCCACCGTCAAGTTGCGCGCTCCCGCGACCAATTGAATGCCCCCGAGGCTGCCCAAGCGCAGCGTATTGCCAGAGCCAATGACCAACTGACGATCAATCAAATCATCCGTCATGGAAACCGTGGACACATTCACGGTGCCTGTTCCTTGGCTAACGGGGCCGGTAGAGGCGCTTGTGATGCCGACATGGCTGGCAGCCGTAAACGCTGGATCACTCAGGCTACCTGCCGTCACATAGGCCGCATTTCCTGCAAAGCCTGCCGTCATCACACCGCTCACCACCTGAGCCCAACTGCGCGCACCCGAGGCAGCCGCATACGTCACCCAGGGACCGATGAACCCGTCCGCCTGAGTTGTGAAGACAGCTCCTGAGGCCGGACCGGAAATCGTCAGAGTCGAGCTTGTGGCACCACGCGTGAGGGTTCCCAGCCTGAGGTTCACGGCACCGCCTGCACCTGAGGTCAATTCGATAGCCGAATGCGTGCCGCTTACCGTTACATTGCCAAAACGCTGTTCATTCGTCGTCGCATCTTTGCCTGTTAGGCGCAAAACAGTGGGTGCAATATTACCACCGATCAAACTCAAGGCACCCGCACTTGATAAGCCATTGTAAACGATATCATCTACAGGTGCCGAAGCGGCGGCAAAATCCAGAATGGTGATCCCCCCCGTGTAACCAGAGGTCGCACGCCCCAGCACCGTCGCACCGCCATAAGTGTTCGCTGCGGTCAGTGCGAGAGTGCCATTGCCTTTGCCCAGCGCAAAACGGTGAAACTCATACAGATTGCCACCGTCAGTGATAGGACCGCTGATCACCGTGCCTGTGTAGCCTTGCAAGGTACTGGTGCTGTAGTTGGTGTGAATCCCCGCATTTCCCGTCAAAGTGATTTCCCCGGATAGAGTGATGTTGCTCGCACCGATACGAATGGCTCCGTAAGGCGTGCCTGTGCCAAGAAGCCCGCTGCCAAAACCGGCGAGACTGAAAGGCTTGGTGTAAGTCGGAGTGCTGCCGCTGAGATTGGCCGTGCCACCGGCAGCGACGATCACCCGATCAACGGCGGACACCGTCCCCGAAGTGGCGATTCCCAAATAGACGCTGCCACCAATCGTCAAATTGCCTGTCAGTTCAGGGTTTGAGGTCATGCTGAGGTTCACAAACTGCACCCCGTTACCGCTGCTCTTTTGAAAGGTCAGGTCACTTCCTTTCAGCACCAGATTCGTGCCAAATGAAATGAACTGCGAGCCCCCCGATGCATTGTCTTCCAACTGAATCAGACCGCCCGCACCAAAGTCCAAAGTGACCCCTGCCGTCGCCCCTTGAAGGGCATACTGCTGACCGGAGGTTGGCAAAGCCGAGTAACCTTTGAACAAGATGCCCCCGAGGGTGAGATTGTCATTGATCGTCACGACAGTCGTTGCCGGTGATACAATGGTGGGTGCCACACCACCACCCAGCACAGCCACCGCCGTGGGTGAATTCGTCCAGGCCACATTGGTGGTTCCGTTCCACCAATTCAGATTGGCCACATTGGTCGTCCATGTTCCTGATCCATTCGGTTGTCCTGCGGTATCACCATTGGCGTCCCATGTTAGCTGAGCCAGCGATGGAATGGTATTGAGCCAAAGCAGCCCGAAAATCAGGCGAGAGGTATGACATTGGAGTTTCATCACGGTGGGGGGATAACCCCACCGTGACGTCAGAGCGTGGACATCCATCGGCCTGAAAGACCGATTTTATTGATGACATCCGGGGGGGATACACACAGCTAAGCATCGCTCATGCCATCGCCCTTCCACGCACCCGGATTGGGCACATTAATACAGGATTCGGTTTTACGAAGGTATGGTTAGACCCTCCTGCAAATCGTTGAAAGCAAACAAGTTTCCTCAAGACTGCAACCAGTAATACCGAGACCCATCCACCCAACCCTGCAGCTTTTGACGATGCCGCATCGAGTGATTCCCAACCCACCCCGACGAGCGCCTCAGCCAAACCAAAAAACGGATTAATGCGTCAAATTAATCAAGGCCTAACAAACGCTGTGACTCCTGCAATAGGAACGCCGTATCCGTGAACGGCTCCCAGCTAACATCCCACCAGCGTAATTTGCCCTGGGCATCGATCAAGACAGCGGCATGAAGCGGCTCCTCCTCAAAGTCATCGTAGGCCTTGAAGCTCTTGAACATCGCCAACCCTGGATCGCAGTAGATCGGGAACGGGGGCAGCTTCTTCGTGCTCATCTGCTCCGTGATGCGTCCGGCCAGGGACATGGGTTCCAGCGTCACAGCAGCAAGCTGAATGCCTGCCTTCTCATAGTCCCCGGCGGCTTTGGAAAAGGCATTGATCTGCGTCATGCAGTGTCCACAGGCGCTGCCCAGGTAGAACAGCAGGACGTGCGGTTTACCTGCAAGGGCGGAGCTATCCACGGGTTTGCCTTCCAGGTCCAGGGCCTCCCACTTCGGCGCTGCGGGCGGGTGCCAGTGCATCGGCCCCAGTTTGTCCAAAGCCGGACGCTTGCCGCTGTCCTTCCGCTCGGGAGCGGCGGCCCGCCACTCGCCTTTGACTTCGAGCGTCACCGCTAGCGCATCCAATCGCTTGGAGACGGGCAAGTCGCGATCCATGTCGAAGGCCAGCTTGCCTGTTTGCTCCAGGCTCTTCTTGGCGTCGTCTTTGCGATCCAGCGCGGCCAGCAGTTCGGTCTTGGCAGCGAGGCCACCCAAATCCTGGGGGAAGTTCTTCAGCAGTTCCTCCGCTTTCTTGGCATCGCCGATCTTCAGCCAGAGCTGGGCAGCCCGTTCCTTCGGCATGGCTTTCGCGGCAGTGATGGCATCCGGGGCACCTTTGCTTTTCGTCAGCACAGCTTTCAGCGCTTTGAGTTCGGCGATGGCATCGGCGGCAGGGCCTGCATCGGGCTTGTCGGCTTTCTTCTCCTCCTTGCCCTTCTCCTCCTTTGCCTTCTCCGTCTTGGCCTCGGCTGCCTCCTTCTTTTTTTTGGCCAACGCCTCGCGATTCAGGGTCTCGAGGTGGTTGATGCTGATATCCAGGGACTTCACATCGCCCTTTTCATAAAAGACCAGGCCTCGCGCACGGCGGCGGGCGGTCTCGATGGTGTCGTTATCCGTCATCGCGATCCAGGGGCCATCGGTCACCTCAAGCAGCGCGTCCCACATCTTCCACTTGGCCAGGGTCTCCATCAGTCGGACAGGTCCGTAATGGGCGCTGCCTTTGGCCAGGGTGTTGTATTTCGGATGACGCGGATTCGTGATCAAACTTTTGGATAGGCCGATGGCGTCCTGCGCACGACCCAGCTCATTGAAGGTGCGCACCAGCCACTCCTCATTGTGGGCGTAGTTGTGGATCTGGTCGGGCAGGACCCAGTTCTGGATCATGTAGGCATGATCCGCCCGCGTGCTGGCCTCCTGCTGCCAGGCGGCATCGTCATGGCGCTTCAATTTGGAAAAGGTATGTCCGGGCATGTGCCACATGTGGGCGATGCCAGGGGCGGCCTGACCGTTCTGCGCGGCGGATTTCAAAGCCCGCGCCGGTTTGGCACCGTCCCAAAGATGGATGCGGTAATGATGCGCGGGGTGATCGGGATTCGCGGCGAAGACCTGGTCCAGCAGGGCATCCACGGCCTGGGGGCTGGAGAAAGGCGCATCCCCTTTCGCATGCCAGATCTTCCACACCAGGAAGGCCCTGGCCTCCACATCCTCGGGATATTCCTGCACCAGGTTTTCCAGGTCGCGGATGAAGTCCAGCGCACGCTGTTTCTTGTCGCGTTTGTCCTCCTTGTAAAAGGTCTCCAGGGTGCCGATCCACAGCTTCTCGGCAGCCTTGGCCTTGTCCTTGAGGGCGACCGCTTTCTTTACGAATTCCTTGGCACGATTGTCGTTATTCACGTTGGCCATCGCCATGCCCCAATAGGCCATCGCACACTCCTTATCCAGGGTGGCCACCTGACGGAAGGAACGCTCCGCCTCGTAATACCAGAAGCCGTGGAGCTGGCCCACGCCCTGATTGAAAAACTTCTGCGCCTCCTCGCTCTTGGTGGAGATGAGAAAGCTCACCTTCCCCGTGCCTGGGATCAACACCGCCGCCTGCCTTGGCCCTTCATTGAAGGCCTCGCCATGCACCGAGTGACCCGGCAGCGGATCAGCAGCATGACCGGTGAGGGCGACAGCAAACAGGAAGAAGTAGGAAAGGGGTAGGCGCATGAGACGACCGCTATCTAACGCCGTTCCCCGCCCCAATCATACCTTTCTCCAGCGCTTCGCCTTGAACTCATGCCGGGGCAGGCTGCCATCGTCCGCCACCCGCACGGGGATGCGCATGGAAAAGGTATCCCGCAGCTTGGACTCCAGGCGTTTCAGCAGGCTCTTGGACACATTGCCAGGCACCTCGATCAGCAGCTCGATCTCATCCATCGCCTCGACCTTGCGCTGCTCAACCATGAACTCCACCACCTCGTCAAACCCGCGCACCACGGCCTCCACCGCGCTGGGATACACATTCACCCCGCGCACCACCACCATGTCATCCACGCGGCTGAGCACCCCGCCCTCCAGGGTCAGCCGCCCCTCATGGAGGCGCTTCTTCACCCAGTCTCCCGTGCGATAGCGCAGCAGCGGCCCCGCCGTGCGGTCCAGTGTGCTCAGCACCAGTTCGCCATGCTGTCCATCCTCCACTTCCAGGCCCGTGGCGGAATCAATCACTTCGGCCAAATACGCCTCCTCGATGACCACGAGCTGCCCCGGTTCGTCCGTCGTTTCGTAACTCACCGGCCCCACCTCGGTCATGCCGTGGTGATCATAAACCCGCGCGCCCCAGAGCTTCTCGATGCGCTCCCGCACCTCCGGGATGCTGCCGCCCGGCTCACCGGCGACGATGACCTTGCTGATGCGCAGGGCCGCACGATCCACGCCGCTGGCCTCGCCGATCATCTCGCCCAGACGCAGTGCATACGTCGGTGTGCAGCACAGCACCGTGGCCCCATAGCGTGCCATCATTTCCAACCGTGCCTGACTGGAAAGCCCGCCGCTGGGGATCGTCAGGTAATGGCCAATGGCCGCCTCATACGCCGTCCAAAAGCCCAGGAAGGGACCAAACGAAAACGCGAAGAAGATGCGGTCCGCCCCCTTCACCAGATCCGCCGCCTCATACACGCGCCGCCAGCAGGCCAGCATCGCCTCCCAGCTTTCCGGCGTGTCCAGCCAGGCCACAGGCTGCCCGCTGCTGGTGCCGCTGGTCTGGCAAAAGCGCGTGTAGGACTCCAGCGGCTGCGTCAAATGGGTGCCAAAAGGCGGATGCTCCAGCCGGTCCGCCAGCAGCTCATCCTTCAGCGTGAAAGGCACCTGCCGGATGAAATCCTCCACGCCATTCATGGCCGATACATGCACCCCTGCCGACCGGAATTTGTGCGCGTAAAAGCCGTCCGCCTCCAGCAGCTTCAGCAAAAGGGAACGCAGCTTGCGCCATTGATCAGAGCGCAAGCGGGCACGGTCGGTCGGGGAACTTTCATCAGCCACGACCCAGCGTTGCCGAGCAGGTGGAACGGGTCAATGAAAGATGCGCCCGCCTGCCCTCACAGCAGGCTGCGCACCGCGCCCATCGCCCCCGCCTCATCCCCCAGCGCCGCCAGGGCCAGACGCACCCGGTTTCCCCCAGGCCGCCACTCATAGTCATCCAGGAAAGCCGACAGCGGTTGCAGCAAACGCTCCCCTGCCCCGATGGCGATGCCGCCGCCCAAAATCACCAGCGCGGGATCGAGCACATTGATCAGCCCCGCGATGGCCGCCGCCAGATGTCGCACCGATTCCAGCCACACCTTTTCCGCCTGCGCATCCCCCGCCGCACAGGCATCCAGCAGTGCCAGGGTCGTGGCATAACGCCCCTCTCCACGCACCCCGATGGTCTTGTTGCCAATCGCCACCTCCAGGCTCCCCGGCGTGCCATACAGATCCATCGGCGCATTCACATCCGTGGTTAGGTGACCCAGGTGGCCCGCACGCCCGATGGCCCCTTTTAATAAGCGCCCCTCGCTGAAAACCGCCCCGCCCACGCCCGTTCCCAGCGTGATCATAAACACATCCTGGCAGCCCTTCGCCGCGCCCACCCACACCTCGCCGAGCAGGGCCGCGTGGGCATCATTCAGCACATTCACCTTCCGCTCCAAAAACGCCGACCAGTCCAGCCCTTCCAGCCCAAACATCCGCCCCGGCATCCACTCGATGCAGCGCCCGTCCGGCCTGACCAAACCGGGGGCAGACAAGCCAATGCGCAGCCTTCCCTGCCCTGCCCGCGCCTCAAAGTCCGCCACGATCTCCCGCACCGTCACTGCAAAGCGCGGCACCCCGTCCACAAACTCCCCGTCCAGGGTCGGGCGCGACACATTCGCCACCAGACCGCCCGTCGTGCAGTCGATCAGCGCGGCCTTGATGTTCGTCCCGCCCAGGTCAATGCCGATGGCCAAACTCATGACACATGGCCCTCCGTCACGGTCCATCCGCCATCCACCGCCAGCACCTGCCCCGTGATGAACCGGGCCGCACGCGACAGTAGAAACAGCGCCGCGCCATCCACATCCTCCGGCACCCCCACACGCCCGCCATCCAGCGGCTGCTTCGCGGCGGCAAAGCGCAGGATCGCCTCATCCCCCACCGCCCGCTGCGACATCGGCGTCTCCACCAAAGCGGGCGCGATCACATTCACCCGGATGTTTTGCGGCGCGTAGTAGCTGGCGATGGATTTGCTAAAGCCGATGATCCCCGCCTTCGCCGCCGCATAGGCATGACTGGCAAAGAACTCCGGCGATGGCGACCACCCCAGCACGCTGCCCATGTTCACGATGCAGCCACCGCCGCCCTGGCTCATGAACTGCCGCACCGCCGCCCGGTTGGAGGTCATCAGGGAGGCCAGATTTAAATCCAGCGTGTAATGCAGCCCCTCGTCCGTCATCTCATGCAGCGGCCCATCCCCGCGCGAACGCCCGCTGCCGCCCGCCACATGATACAGCGCATCCAGCCGGCCAAAGGCCTCCACCGCCAGGGCCACCGCCCGCTCGGCAGTTCCCGGCAGGCTCGCATCCGCCGCAAACCCACGCGCCAGCGGGCCCAGCGAATCCAGCGCCGCCTGCACATTCGCCTCGCTCCGGCTCGTCACCACCACCCGCGCCCCATTCGCCACCAGGGCCTGGGCCGCCGACAAACCCAGCCCCGTGGTGCCGCCCATGACGACCACCACCAACCCATCAACATCATAACGCGCACTCATGGCCCGATGTTTATCCTGAGAGACCCACGGTGACAAGCAGACAGTAGGCATCACTCTCCGAGTGATGGGCATCGGGTGACGGAGCGCGGACCTCCGGGTCCGCAGCAGGTCGCGGCAGGGATGGATGTCGAGTGACCTGAGGGCACCGCCGGGGAGCCTGGGCCTGCGGTTCGAGGAGGAAATGGGAGAAGCTCCATGTCTTATGCCGTTGCGACCTGCTGCGGGTTGAAAACCCGCGCCCCGTTGCGGTCCACCGCACTCAGGCGGCTTAGCTCCCGGAGCTGCTGCGGGAGCTGTGGGACTTCAGATAGTCGTAACCCTTGAGCGCCTGCTCGGTAGTGAGCTTCGGCCTGTTCAAAATGGAGGCCGCCGTGGCTCTCCTCGCCGGAGATTTCGGCGGTGGCACGGTGATATTGTATAACGGCTTCGACGGGGTGAAGGGCATAACGGCAGTGAGAACGTAGTTCCAGGGCCTGGGAAATCAAGTCTCTCAGCCCTGGGGCGGGTGCGGAGTCCTCCTCCACCGGCAGAGGAGGCCGGTGCGGTGGCAAATCGGGTTCTGGAACCGGGTGCATCAGGCTTCCTCCAGGATTTTCATTTCGGCGGAGAGCGGGCATAGCTTAGGCATCGGCCAGACGAGGCTTGGTGCCTGGGCCGCCGACAAACCCAGCCCCGTGGTGCCGCCCATGACGACCACCACCAACCCCTCGACATCATAACGCGCACTCATGGCCCGATGTTTATCCTGAGAGCACTGACGTGACAAGCAGACAGTCAGCGTCGCAAGCCCCAAGATAGCCCTCACTATCCGAGTGAGGTTCATTGCGAAAGGAGCGTGGGCATTCGCGACACGGCTACGCAGCCTGCCCGCAGCCCGGCTCTTCGCGGCTCCGCCGCCATTTAAAGACACCAAGATGCTACGGTAGGTGTCTCTGGCTTAAGGCCGGTTGGAGAGACATCGGGATAGGCAAGATCGAAAATGACAAATGACAAAGAGGTCAGCGAGTCGAGAGCGTTTGCAGATCAGAGCGCTCAATGAGCTTTTCGTCCGAGGTCACGAGTGTCAGACGGTTGGCATTGGCTGTGGCGGCGATGATGCGGTCGGCGGGATCGCCATGGAAGTCGTCCGTCCACGCGTAGGAGGCGAGGGCGACTTCGACCGAAATGGGAAGGAGTTTTACGCGACCCGCTGGGAGGGATTGTCTGACCCAGACATCGACGGGAAGCGGAAGGATGAGTTTTCCTTTGTGAGCCTTCTGCGCGACTTCGATGATACTCATCGGAGACAAGCCGACAATCTCCTGGTCATTGAGCAACTGGCGCACGGAGGGCCGCAACTCATGGGGGCGATGAAACCAACGGAGCCATGCGTTTGTGTCTAGCAGATAGATCATCGGGATGGAGCAGGAGTGGTGTCCGCAGAGTCCGGGAAATCCTCCCACTCTTCTAGGGTCCAAGCTGGGTCATCGAGACTGCATCCTGGAGCAAGCGTGAAGCCAGATCCCGTGCCCATCCAATCGGCCAAAGTGCCGGTGGAGCCGTTGGGTTTCGGCGCAGGTGACAGGTAAGCAATGATTTGTCCGTCGCGGGTCAGGGCCACAACAGTATTGCCCTGCTCCACCGCCAACACTTCTTCTGCCACATGGGCGCAGAAGTCGGGGATGTTGATTTGCTTCGTGCTCATGGGCTTATGTTAATCGTTTGGCGGAAAAGCGTCAATGCCCTGCGAAGGATTCGGAGAGGATGATGGCTAGGGCAAATTCGCCACCAGGGCTTGGGCCGCCGACAGCCCCAGCCCCGTGGTGCCGCCCATGACGACCACCACCAATCCCTCGACATCATAACGCGCACTCATGGCCCGATGCTTATCCTGAGAGCACTGACGTGACAAGCAGACAGTCAACGTCGCAAGCCCCAAGGTCGCCCTCACTCTCCGAGTGAGGTTCCCCGTCCCCCCAAGGAGTAAGGGCGGCCCGCCCTGACCTTAAAGCATCCAATAATCATCGAGCCGACCCGACGGTTGGCTGACGACAACGCAAGAGGAGCGCGGACCTCCGAGTCCGCAGCAGGTCGCCGGGGCTGTTGCGGAAGATACGGTTCACATGGGCGATGGCCTCAATAGGGCTGTTACAGTCCGTTCAAACTCAATTCTGAGGGTACTGAATCTGCGAACAAGAAGATGGAGGAATTAGCACTGTGTAACGCAATTCAGAGACTCCTTCGGGCAAGTCATCCTGAATTCGTGGAATGGCGTTTAATGGGATAAAAGAGAGCGAGTCCTTTGCCAATTCGTCGTCGAATGTGAACGCACGCGCCTTCGTGTAATCGGCTCCAAGAGTTTTTATCACTTTGGATTCAACTTCAAAACCAACATCAACGGCAAGGCGTGACTGTATTCGTTGAAGCAACTCAAGGCAGTTACTGCCGGCTACGGAGCGCTCGACAAACACAGAGGCGATCCACAGTTCAATGTCAGATGGCGGATGCAGCTGCTCATGTGAGAAGTGATGTCGGCGCATACGGTTTCCCGAACTTTTTACTTCCACTCGAAGCCTTTGCATTGCGAAGTCGTAACGCTCCATGGGATCGTCATGCCATGCTGCGGCCCATTTGAAGAGGTCGGGGCTGTTGGCGAGAACAAAAAGTTCGGCCCAAAGACCTTGAATGCTTTTGGCGGGTGGCTGGCGAAGCGCTTGAAAGATTTGAACCAGCTTTCTGACCTCGATTGCAACGGCGCGAGGCTCCGGCAATTCTGGGAGGCCGTCCAGCAGATGACTGGAGAGACGAAGAAAGGCCCCTATCAGAGCCTCATCAGTCACTCGGCACTCGACAAAGCTGAACACCCCAGTCACCTCTGTATCCGGCGTTTTCACCTTGCCTGCGTATCCATGCATGACGGTGAGATTCTCCAGCTTCAAAGATGCGGGATAAGCTCCGATTGGCTGGCAGGTTTCGATAAGCAGCACTGGGTGCCCTTGCTCTGACTTGGCAATGAGGTGGCGGTTTGAGCCTTCAATCTTTAACGTGAAGTAGCTGACTGTTGATGAGCCATCTTGGGGAGATGGCATCAGAGAGGCGAAGGCTGGAAGAACGTCGGCCATCAGTGCAAATTAAACTCCATTCTGCACAAGCCATGCTTGCGCCATTTTAGCAGGTATCCATACGGCAAGAACCGGCACGTCTGATGCGATTACAGTTCCAGATTCGGTGAGTTCTAGCCTCCTTAAATGGACGGTGAGCCTGTCAGTTCCATGTAGCGGTCTGTCACCTGGATAGTATTGGGGGTCATTCGGTTGACGGTTAGAACCCTGGAATACGTTTTCAATCTGACCGGAGACTGGATCGACTGCACGGCGCGAATCGTCATCGGGATTCAAGAAATACACATCACAAAGTTCATCGGGCTGCTGTTCTAGATAATGCTGAATCTGAAGCATCGCACCGTAATAGCGCTGTGTATCCTCATCTTCTACAACACTGACTTGAATCAGCAGTTCGTCATAGACTTCGCGGAGGGAAGTCCCGACAAGTCCCTGATGCCTTGTTGCAGCAGCGCCATACATAGAGTCCGGCAAATCCTCAAAGGGTTTTTGCCCCGTATAGCTATCGAATGTAATGCGGTTCGCCACCACACTTTCCTCGGCCTGATGCGGCGTGCGCACCCAAAACCAATCATCTGAGAAACTATCCCGCAGGTGATCGACTGCCAGCACGTTTCGGCGAGTGGGCTGCATACCCGAGGGCATCAAGAAAGCACGTTTCCACTGGCTCATTGGCAAATTCGTAGAGCGGAATTCCTCGAGTTGCCGACGAACATTCTCCTCGTGAATCACATAGTCTGTAAATGCATCAACTGAATCCGACTCCAAATAAATTCGGCAATATCCAAGATAACTCCGCTTGTATCCAAAGAACCGACCGCGTTGCTGCAAGGTGTCGGCATTCCCCATCCCGAGGCCGCGTGGCATATAAGTAACCGTCAGCCCCTCCACGGTGAAACCACGATCAAGCTTCTGGCCTCCTACGAGTATCCAGGAGTAGTTGTCTCGCCACGCGATGTCCGCTACACCTTGAGCGGTTCTATTTACCACTTCAATATGTGTTCGTCTTACCGCCGTGCGCAACCGTGCTTGAATCGCGTCCCATGTTGGCATGGAACATCCCACAGTTGAAGCGATGTCTTGATAAGACACCTCGAATTCCGCCAGAAGTTCCTGCTTGTCAGCGTCGGAATCTTCGAGCGAAAGAACGTCTTTCCATGACTGCACCAGTGAACGTGCCCATGTCGCATAGTCGGAGTGGGGGTCCGTTTCACGAGAGGGGTGAATCAACATAGTACGGTTACTCCTGTTGGTTTGCTCCAAAACATAACCCGCTGACACACCAATGAAAAAGACGCGCATGGCGTCTATCAGCGATTCGGGCAAATCTGTTACTGGATTCTGACGCGAGGGTGCTTGGCTTGCTGGAATGATCCGGATGTGCGGCTGGCGCTCGCCGAAGAATTCAATGCCGCCAGTGTAGTCCTCCCCAGGGAGCAAAAGTTCCGCATAATCAGGCGAAAGAACATCCAAGATGCTGATGAGTAGGTTCGCTTGCGGCGTTGCTGTGTATTGAATAAAGCTGTGTCTCGGAAACAGGTTCCTCAGTTGCTTCAACCGAGTATAGGTGGTGCTTTCACTGTTCTGTCGAACCCTGGTATTGAGACTCGCTTGGTCAGCTTCGTCATCAATTATAAGGGCAGGAATGCCGCTGCGGTCCAAGGAATTCAGCAGCGTTACCAGCTTCCGTAGGACGCTCCAGTTTTTCTTGATAGTAATCAAAGCGATTTGTCTCTCCGTCATTGGCACAGAAGGGTCTCGCCAATCCTCGAGAATCTCGTGAAGGCGAGCGCGATCTGTTGTCGTCGGCTCTTTGAAATGCTGCCATTTTCGGTCTCCTCGGCTATCCATCCGCAAATCTTTTTCAAGACGCTGGGCGGACTGATTGAATAGTAAATCGGTTGTTCCTGTGATGACAATGATGAGCGGATAACCGTTGTCTGCGGCCATGGCCGCAAGAGTCGTGAACGACATCGTTTTTCCACTTTGGACATAACCGACTACCAATCCCGTGTTTGCCTCGTCTGCACCCGAAGGCGGCACGCACCGACCGAGAATATTCGCTGTGGATTCAACGAGTGATTGCCGAGCATCCGCGTCCAGCTTGCTTCCAAAATGCTGAAGCAGTTCTGTAGTTTCCTGTCCTTCAATCGGTTGCCAGTTCGTCCCGCTGGTTACAGGTTGGGAAAGCTGGACCGTTACCGTGCTGCCGTCTATTGTGCTCATAGATTCCCTCCAATTCCAGGCTCACTCAAGACTGACTTAAGGAGCGTATTGATATGCCGCCTGATAGTGCCTGCTTGCCGAACCCCTTGGTCCCTCGCTACAGTTTCCGCGATTGCGACTGCCACAGCAAACCTGATGTATGGCTCTATTTCTTCGGCTTCGACGCCAGCAAAGCGCTGCATGAAAGGATGCGCGAAGTTGACTCGGATTCTCATTGTTCGCTTGTTTTGATTCCTGTCATTTTGTGAGATCTCAAGCCACGAGCCAATAGCCGGATCATTCGCGATCTCCACGGAAACCGTCCAACTCTGCTCGTTAAAATCCAGGATCAGGTCTTTTGTAGCCGCTGTTTCTTGAGGGTTTACAAGTGTCTCAGGAGGAGGATTCGAAATCGGCTGCTCATTGCGCTGAACCGCGATGACTGGGGCTGCTTTTTGAAGCGCCGCTGCCGTGGAACTTACAGCCGCTTGCGCGCCTCGCTTGAGGTCCACTGTCTTCGCCCTGACGCGGTGCTCCACTGCCATTTTCAGCATTGGAAGTGGCTCCAAGTTGCATTCGACTTTCAATTTTGCCTGGAACTCCTCCTCAAGTTCGTCCCATTGAAAACCATCCTTCGTATGGCTGACTCCGAATCCTTCCATGTGAAGCTCTCCGAACACGCGCTGATAGCGGAAGTCATTAGAGTGTCCGAAAATAGCCTCAGGGCGATAGCCTTCATCACCACTGCCGACAATCAGCCGATTGCGCCTGAACAGGGCCAGCCCTGCTTCTGACAGGCTGCCTTCTTCGCGAATGGCAACAAACCCATGAACGCGCTTGGTTTCCGTCAACTGAATGTTTATCAGCTTATGCCACCTCACCGCTGGCGAATTGGCATTGCGCGGGTGTGGAGCAACAAGAATTGCAGGCTCCTTGAATGCCAACTTCTCTCCACGGAAGTAAAGCTCCATTTTCCCTTCACGAAGGAACTGCCGGTAGATTCCAGTGAGGTGTTCTTTAATTTTGGAGATCGTCCTACTAGCAGGCATTTTTTGCGGCCTGTTTAGCACCAGCTCAGTATAGTGCTCCTCGGCTTTAGCGTCCTCGAAAGTCACTGGGATTTGTTCCAGAGAGCGCTCCATGATTTGAGCCAAGTCAAACTGGATGTTGCCTGCGCGGTTTTCTCCAAGAGCTTTTGTGCGGACCGACCAGTCGGTGGAAAACCAGAACCCAGCGCTTTTCATCCCCATGCCGAACTCTGAGAGGCCTTTGCGATTTGGAGGCACTTCGGCTGTGCGGAAAGCACGTTGATAATTAGCAACTGTGATCCCAGCTGCATTGTCCCTTACGACTATTCTACCACCGTCATTCGGATCGAGTTCAATCTCGACTTTGAGCCGATACTTGCCGTCATGCAGTTCTTGAAGTTGTTCCCATTGCTCAAGCGCGCTCTGAACTGAATTGTCCACGAACTCACCCAGCGCATACCAGGGCTTGTAATTTAGGTGCCTTAGAACTGAGAGAACATTTACTCCCGGCTGAATGTTAACGGTATTGGAGGGCATGTGCAGGACGATTTTTGTGAACTGACTGAGACGAATGGAGAACTTTTTCCGACACCTTCGTTGGCAAAGGCTTGTCTTCTGTTGGGATCAGTCGTCCTGCGATGATCTCGACCAGTTTGGCATTCACTGCATTTCCGAGGGCTTTGAAGGCTCTAGTTTCCGTCCCGGGCAAGTGCTCCAGAGAATCGAGGGATTGAAGACGCGAACACTCGCGGGCTGTCATGTAACGGCGCTCCCATCCAATGATAGGCACCTGCGTTGTTGTCATGGCTACCAATGACGGGCTTGTGTCCGGTCGCTTCACGCGCACTCCCGATGCGCGAAACTGGATCACCAACTTCCATATGTCGCGAGGCTCCCCCTGACAGTTCCATTCAAACTTTTGAAGCGAGGGAGGGAACTCAAGAATTTTTGGCATCCAATCCGCCAATTTTGCCTTGTGCTTTTGGAAAAAAGCTCTGTTCGCTCGAATGAAATGCCGCTTCCAGGCGGGAAATAATTCTTGAGGTGTTCGTCCGTGGGAGGGGAGGCCATCAAACGGCTCTTCAAATACTTTGTGACTGAGCTTCACCCCATGGCAACCACGATATTCTCTCAGACAATAGGCCCCTGTAGCATACGGGGTCGTGTCTTCAAAAGGATAAGTCGCGCCAAACTCCATCGACCAGATAGGCCATGAAGGCAGGTGCTCATCTGCCGGAATGCGGTCCAAGAACTCCTGCCAAACATTCAGACATTTTGTCACTTGAGCGCTCAGCGGCTTGGCATCCGCAGGCTTCTTGTCGAGGATCGAAGTTAATTGAGGCTTTTTGTCTTTTGGTCGGTCAGGCCATGAAAAATCACCAAGGGACTTTTTGCGTGCCACGATCAAGATGCGCTGACGAATCTGCGGAATCCCAAACTCATGAGGTGAATACAAGTCGGCCTCCGTTTCGTAGCCAAGGTCTTGAAGCCGCTCAAAAATGAGCTGCCAGGTCTTGCCTTCGTTGTGCTTTTTGAGATTAGGCACATTTTCCAAGATCACAAACTCCGGACGGCGGTATTCGACTATGCGTGCCACCTCATCAAAGAGCGTTCCGTTCCGAGAACAGCCAAAGCCATCTTGGGCACCTGCCTTTGAGAACGGCTGACACGGGAAGCCCGCGCAAAGAATGTCATGAGGCGGAATGTCAGCATTCTTGACCTTTCTCAAGTCGCCCGCAGGCCGAATGCCATGATTCTTCTCATAGATTTCTTGAAGCCCCTCATCCAGTTCGCACGCAAACACGCACTCGTGCCCCAGGTTGGTCAAGCCAACATGGAACCCGCCGAGTCCAGCGAATAGATCAACGAATTTCATTTCAATATATTTGTCGCGGAGTTCACGAAATAACAGCGACTTCCCTGCACACTCTCGGCAGTATCGTATTCATAAATATGTGTCGAGCATCGGGCAAAAGCAGAGTCGTTAAAGAGCGAGTTTGCGAAGAGTTGTCTTTTGCTTTGCAAAAGGTCCGCAAAGTGGCTTCGCAGTTGGATTTTGTGCTCAAGCGAGTCGCGATGTAGGCGCGAAGGTCGGGGTGCTGGACGTTACGGAAGTTGTCGGCGTGTTCCTTGCCGATGTCCGCCTCGAAGCCCATGGTGGCCGTGGAGTTGCTGGACTCGGGAGATTTGACTTTGGCGACGCGGGGCATTCGGGGGAGAGATTTCCTGATGTCTTTTCCCTATCAAAGCGTCGGTATGGGCGACAGGCAAGCAGGATGCATGAAGAGAGAGCGGATTCTCTGAGGGGATGAGGGTTGCCTTGGCGATGGAAAAGGCGGGGCCTTGGTGAAGGGGCGGGCCGAGACGTGAGGTCATGCGCAGGATGCGTGCCGGAGGGAGGTTGTCACGGGAACCTTTCTTTTCTTCACGTCTCGGGTGGGATTTGATACGTGAACAGGTGCAATCAGCACGTGGCGGACGGCTTTTTTCACGTGGGAACTGGCGGTCTTCACGTCTCGGACCCCGTTCTTCACGTGGAGTTGGGTGATCATCACGTCTCGGACGGCCTTTTTTACGTGGGGATTGGCGATCTTCACGTCTCGGGACCCATTCTTCACGTGGAGATTGGCAATCTCCACGTGTCGGACGGGTCCGCCGGTCGGGGGCGGAGGCCGGTTTTTGAGGTGGGACGGGGCGGATGGATAAAGGAAAGACGGAAGCTTTGACCTGGGTCGCTCCTGGGGAATGGGGGCCGGAGGCTGGCTCGGGAGGCAAAGACTTTTCTTATGTCGGCTTTGATCTTGAGTGAATGGCTCGGGATGACTCAAGCGAGTTGCCTTGATGGGATGTCGGGAGGTGGCTTGAGCATTCGAATGGGTTTCTTCGAAAGAAAAGTTTAGGGATTTCACAAAAAGAATTTGCGCATCTTTTCATAATTATTATATTTTTCACATGCTTCAGACTTGAGTTAAGTCTGGTGGTTTCCGGGGGCCTTCCTGTGGGTGGGCTTCCAGGGGTCGCTGAGGAAAGCACGGGGGAGGTTGGAAACAAAGTCAGTGGAAACAACGCAAGCAAACCTTAATCCAAACGATCCATACGATGAAAACGACAACGACACTGAGTGCGCCGGCCCCGGATGAGGGCGGCAACAACGGCGGAGCCCACGGCGCTGCCTCCCTGAAACCAGGTGCGTCCAAGATGCGCCGCAATGGCCGGGTGATCCTGACGCCGGAGGAGATCCTGACCCAGGCGGCGAAGGGTCAGCGCAGCATCCTGACGGCCACGGCGGAGCCGGAGGTGACGGAGGTGGGTGAGCCGGTGCTGCCGCTGGCGGAGGGGGCGAAGGTGAAGATGGGCCTGTCCCACATGAACAATGCGATGATGGTGCCCTACATCCAGAACCACATCGAGATGATGACGGGCAATGCCCTGTATGCGACTCCCCTGCCCCCGGCGGTGGATTTCCTGGCGCAGTTCACGGCCTACCACAATGCGGTGCAGGCGGCGGATGCGGCGGAGACGATTTATCGCAATGCGGTGGCGATCCGCGATGCGGAGCGGTTGGCGATGGTGAACATGATGAACCAGCGCGGCGGTTATGTGCAGACGGCAAGCAACGGCAACCGGCAGGCGATCGTGAGCAGCGGCCTGGGCGTGAAGAATCCGCCGACGCCGGTAACCTTCCTCGCCGCGCCGTGGAACCTGCGCGTGGACCTGAACGGGGAGGCGGGCATGGTGAAGATCCGCTGGAATGCCGTCTATGAGGCGAAGAACTATGTGCTGCAGTGCAGCCCGGACGTGACGCCGCGTGTGTGGACGCAGATCGCGAGCACGGGCAAGTGCCTGGTGACAATGAACCTGGAGATCGGGCAGACCTATGTCTTTCGCGTGGCGGCGCAGGGCAAACCCGGGCAGAGCAACTGGAGCGCGGAGTACATCCGGGGGGTGGCGTGAGGGAACGGGGAGTTTTCAACCACGGAAGGCACGGAGCACACGGAAGGGGTTTTTATCCCAGGCAGGCAGGGTTTCGATCATCCGGGATTGATTGAGCCTTTCCGTGTGTTCCGTGTTTTTCGTGGTTCTTAAGTCGGGGAGTTTTTAACCACGGAGGGTCGGATGGGGGTCGGATGGATTTTTCCCAATCTGTGAATCCCAGTCTATCGAGGAAGCGCATGGAAAGGAGCGTGGACATTCGCTACGCGGCTACGCAGCTTGTCCGCCGTCTTCAAATGGCGGCGAAGCCGCGGAAAACTAGGGTGCGGGCAGGAGTGCCCACGCTCCTCTCGCGCTGAGGACAGGATTTTCAGGAGGGACAGGGCGGGCAGGTTCCGGGTAGGGAGGCGTTGTGCGCGTCCCTCTTTCCCGAACTGTTTTTTAACCACGGAGGGTCGGATAAGTCGGATGGGTTTCCGCTCCGCCCCCAAGGAGTGAGGGCTTCCAGCCCTCACAAGCTGAGGCCAGGATGGCCTCACTCCTTGGCTGTTGAAAACAGGCTCTTCGCCTCCTGGAGGGAGGGGAGAAATTAGCCGGGGGTGGTGTGAGCGTAGCGAACAGAACCCCCGGAATGCAACGAGCCTTCACCCAATCAGCGCCGCGCCCTGGAGGGGCGCGAGAAAGGTCCGCCAAAGGATGAGGCCGCTCGCACTATTTACCGCGAGCGTGGGCTTCTCGCGCTCCTCCAGAGCGCACTGGAAACGGAAGCATCTGCGTTTGGGTTCCGGGGGTTGCGCTCGTGCCTCGCTTCACCCCCGGCTAATCTCTTGCCTCCCTTCAGGAGGCCACTGCTCTGGCACTACGGACTAGGCCAGGATCTCCTTCACCACATGCCCGTGCACATCCGTGAGCCGGAAGTCGCGACCGGCGTAATTGAAGGTGAGCTTCTCATGATCCAGGCCTAACAAATGAAGCACGGTGGCGTGGAGGTCGTGCATGTGGACTTTCCCATCCACGGCCTGGAATCCGATGTCGTCCGTGGCCCCGTGAGCGAACCCGGCCTTCACCCCGCCGCCGGCGAGCCAGACGGTGAACCCGGCGGGGTTGTGGTCGCGCCCCGTGCCGTTCCTCTCCGCATACGGGGTGCGGCCAAATTCGCCGCCCCACCAGACGAGGGTGTCTTCCAAAAGGCCGCGCTGTTTGAGATCGGTCAGCAGCCCGGCGATGGGTTTGTCCACGGCGGCGGCGTGGTCGCCATGCTTGGGCAGGTTGCTGTGCTGGTCCCAGGCGGGATTGTTGGAGTTGTCGCCGTAGTTGACCTGGATGTAGCGCACGCCCTGCTCGGCCATGCGGCGCGCCATGAGGCACTGACGACCAAAGTTGTCCGTGGTCTTGTCGCCGATGCCGTAGAGGCTGAGCGTGGATTCAGACTCCTGGGCCAGATCCAGGGCATCGGGCGCTTTGTTTTGCATGCGCCAGGCCAGCTCGTAGCTCTGGATGACGGCCTCGATCTCATTGTCCCCGGGGCGGAGCTGCTGGGAGTTCAGCGCGCCTAACAACTCATACTGCCGGCGTTGCTGCTCGGGGGTCCAGGTGGTATTGACGAGGTTTTTGATGGTCGCCTCCTTGCTGGGCAGGCCGCTGCGGCCTAGCGGGGTGCCTTGATAAACGGCAGGCAGGAAGGCATTGCCGTAATTGCGCGGCCCGCCATTGCCGAGGCTGGGGCTGATGGTGACAAAGCCGGGCAGGTTTTCATTTTCCGATCCCAGGCCATACATCACCCAGGCGCCCATGCTGGGCCGGATGAAGCTGGTGGTGCCGGTGTGCATGAACAGCGTGGCCGGGCCATGGGCGACGCCTTCCGTGTGCATCCCGTGCAGGAAGCAGAGGTCATCGACATGCTGGTTGATGTTCGGGAAGAGGTTGGAGGCCCAGCGCCCGCTTTCCCCATGCTGTGCGAATTCCCACAACGGTTTCTTCAGCCGCTGCGGTGATCCTTTGCCCGTCTTTGCCACTGTGCGTGGATCGGCGATATCAATGATCTTGTCGTCGTCCTTCAGCAGCCGCGGTTTGTAATCAAACGAGTCCACATGACTGACCCCGCCCTGCATGAACAGGAAGATCACCCGCTTCGCCTTCGGCGCATGATGCGGCTGCGCCCCCATCGCCGGACCACCCGCCCCCCAGGCCTGCCGCTGCGCCAGCGCCGAAGCCGCGAGATACCCGAAACCACAGCCCGTGGTCTGAAGAAAGGAGCGTCGCGAGGAGAACATGCGGTTAGAACGTCAGGAAGGCGGGGTTTTTTGCTTGGATTGCCAAGTTAATGGGCACAATCATTTTGAAGTTTAACCGTCTGTGTGGCAATCTTAATTCAAGATGTCAGCCGGTGTCCCACCTTCCTCTTCCCCTCTGCTCGCCGAGGTGACTGAACGATTGTCCAAGGTCGAGCAGGATGAGCTTGACGCCGTGAATCGTTTCCTCAAGAAGCTGGAGATGCTGCGGCTGCGGCGCTCGATCGGGCAGGCCGTGGATGAAGCCTATGCGGCGGACCTGATGTCCAATGTGGACGAATCCATCCGCGAGTTTCGCGAACGCCATCCTTATCGCTGATGGTCGTCTGCATCGATACCAATGTCATGCTGCCGGTGCTGAGCCTGCGGAATCCTTGGGGCCGCATTTTGGATCAGTGGATCGAAGGCCGGTTTCAATGGGCCGTGTCCAACGAGATCATGAGCGAGTATGAGGAAATCATTCGTCCCCGCCTTGGTGACAGACGATGGCAGGATTTCCTCTCCCTGCTCGACCTCGGGGCCGAGCTGAATGGGAACCTGCTGCGGATGCAGCCGGACTTTCGCTTTGGAGTCGTTCAAGCCGATCCCGATGATAACAAGTTCACGGACTGCGCCATCACCGCAAATGCGGATTGGATCGTCACGCAGGACAAGCATTTCCAGGCCATGAAAGGCAGCGGCTATCGCCCACAGCCGATCCTGCCTGAGGCATTCCTTCGGGTGCTACAATAAAAACGGACTGAACAGGCATCCGCACCTGCCTGTCATTGGCGAATTCCGGTCTCGACATTCCTCCCCGACCGTTTTTTCATCTGCTCGAATTCCCGCATGACCCGCACGCTCACCTTTTTCAATACCGGTCTCGTTCTGATGACGCTCGCGCTGAGCAGTTGCCGTTCCACCCCTGAGTCCGTGGAATCGAAGCCCAATGACCGAGGCGATGCTTTTTGGATCGGGGATCAGGTCGCGGGCAGCCCCAAGCTGGTGATTGATCTAACCGCCCAGCGCATCCGGTATTACAAAGGCGGCAAGCTGGTGGGTGTTTCGCCGATCTCGTCCGGGCGTGAAAGCCATTCGACGGTGACAGGGAACTTCCGCATCACGGAAAAGGATCTGTATCACCGCTCGTCTTTGTATGGGGCCTATGTGGATGATGCGGGCAATGTGGTGGTGGAGGATGTGGATGTGCGCAAGGACCCACGTCCGCCGGGCACCCGCTTCGTCGGGGCAAAGATGCATTACTTCATGCGCGTAGTCGGGGCCATCGGCATGCATGAGGGTTATCTGCCGGGTTATCCCGCCTCGCACGGTTGCATCCGCCTGCCCACGCGCATGGCCGCCCTCTTTTACGATGCCACCCCGCACGGCACACCCGTGCAGATCATCGGCAATGCCGCCCTGGCAGCGTATGAATCCCCTGTTTCCATGGAGCCGGTCGCGCCGGAGAAAGTCAAAAAGCCCAAGTCCGACACCGCCCCAAAACCACCCCGCCAGTGGCGCAAGCCCAAGGCACCGAAACGCCAGGCCGTCCCCCCAGGCACGACCCTGTATCTGTGAGTCTCAGCGCGGCAACGACAAACCATGCCCATCACTCCACAAAATGCGACGGGCAGGCGGGGATAAGGCTGCGTTTGATAGGACATGATCAATCTCACCCGCCTTTACTGCGACATTGCCCAGCCCATGGATCACCTCCGCTACGGTCGCGGTCACGGTGCCCCCGGCAGCGCTGCCGAACGCCGGCCCATCGTGGTTTGGAACATCACCCGGCGCTGCAATCTCAAGTGCGTCCATTGCTATCAGGACTCCGACTCGAAGCATTATCCAGGGGAGCTGGACTGGGATCAGTGCCAGGCCGTGATCGATGATCTGGCCCGGTTTAAAGTCCCCGCCCTGCTGCTCTCCGGCGGGGAGCCGATGATTCATCCTCGTTTTTTTGAACTGGCCGAATGCGCCACGAGCAAGGGCCTGCGCCTCACCTTGTCCACCAATGGCACCTTGATCACCCCGGAAAAGGCTCAACGCATCAAGGACATCGGTTTCTCCTATGTCGGCATCTCGTTGGATGGCATGGGTGACACTCACGATCACTTTCGCGGACGCAGCGGCGCTTTTGACAAGGCGGTGAACGCCTTCCGCCTCTGCAAAGCCGTGGGCCAAAAGGTCGGGCTTCGCCTCACCCTCTCGCGGCATAACATTGATGATCTCGATAACATCCTCGACTTCATCGAGCGGGAAGACATCGAACGGGTCTGCTTTTATCATCTCGTGTATAGCGGGCGCGGGGCCGACTTGGTCGAGGTGCCTCATGAAGACACCCGCCACGCCATTGATAAAATCCTGGATCGCACGGCCAAGTGGGCCGCCGAAGGCCAACCGCGCGAGGTCCTGACGGTGGATCAACCCGTCGATGGCCCTTACCTTTACATGCGTCTCCTGAGGGAAAATCCCGAACGCGCAGCCCGTGCCTTGGAACTGCTCTATTGGAACGGCGGCGGGGCCAACAGCTCCGGCACCGGCATCAGTAATATCGACACCCAGGGCAACGTGCATCCCGATCAGTTTTGGCACAGCCTAGATCTGGGTAACGTCAAAGATCAGCCCTTCAGCGAAATCTGGACCAATCGAAACCACCCCGCCCTCAATGCCCTGCGCAATCGCAAGGACCACATCACCGGCAAATGCGCCGAGTGCCGCTGGCTCAATGTCTGCGGAGGTGGCTTCCGCGTCCGCGCCCTGCAAATGACGGGCGACTTCTGGGCACCTGATCCCTCCTGTTATGTCCAGGCAGAGGAGACGCTGGCACAGGCGGCTTGAGGGTAAATGACTGGGTGGGGAGGGCTGTTTCTTCACCCGACTGTCACTTGCATTCTGTTTACTCATGCTTTGCTGTGCGGGTTTGAGACATCCTGTCATGCAAAGCCGGGATGCTTTCTCTTTTTTCCCCTCTTGCTTTCCTCATGCCTCAGCCAGCACGCCGCCTCGAAGTCTTCACCGAATCCGTCATCCGTGAGATGACCCGCCTCTCGAACCGCCATGGTTCCATCAACCTCGCCCAGGGCTTTCCAGACTTTGATCCGCCGGCGGAATTGATCGAGGCGCTGGCGACGGCGATCCGTGGACCGCATCATCAGTATGCCGTCACTTGGGGCGCGCCCAGGTTCCGTCAGGCGCTGGCGCGAAAGCATTCCCAAAGCACCGGGCTGGACCTGGATGCGGACCGGCATCTGGTCGTCACCTGCGGCAGCACGGAGGCCATGATGGCCGCAATGATGACGGCCTGTGATCCGGGGGACAAGGTCATTGTCTTTTCCCCCTTTTATGAAAACTACGCCGCCGATGCCATCCTTTCCGGCGCCACGCCGATCCATGTCACCCTCCACGCGCCTAACTTTGAGTTTGACCGGGAAGAACTGCGAAACGCTTTCGCTCAAGGGGCCAAGGCCATTGTCATCTGCAATCCCTCCAATCCCTGTGGCAAGGTCTTCACCCGTGAGGAGCTTCTTTTCATCGCCGCACTCGCCGAAGAGTTCGATACCTTCGTGCTGATGGACGAGGTGTATGAGCACATTGTCTATGCCCCGCATCAGCACACTTACTTTGCCACTCTGCCGGGCATGTGGGAGCGAACCTTGAGCTGCGGCTCTCTTTCCAAGACTTACTCCATCACGGGCTGGCGACTCGGCCACATCATCGGCCCGGAGTCCCTGCTTTCTCGGGCCAAGAAGGTGCATGACTTCCTCACCGTCGGTGCCGCCGCCCCTCTTCAAGAGGCTGCCGTGACCGCGCTGGAGTTCCCTGACACTTACTATGCGGACCTCCAGAAAGACTATGATGCCAAACGGGATGTCTTTCTCTCTTACCTGCGTCAAACCGGCCTGCCATTCTCCGAGCCGCAGGGGGCCTACTACACGCTTTTGGATATCAGTTCGTTAGGCTTTGCCAAAGACACGGAGGCCGCCGAGTGGTTCACCCGTGAGGTCGGCGTAACAGGCGTGCCGGGGTCCAGCTTTTACCGTGAGCCTGAGCACCGCTTCATCCGCTTTCACTACGCCAAAAAGGAAGAAACGCTGCGGGCCGCCGGGGAGAAACTGGTGGCCGGATTGAAGCGCGGAAGATGAAAAGTCAGGTCAACTCCTGCCAGTGTCTATTTCCAAGATCCGACTGAAACCGCCATGTCCTACCGGCTGAGTAGGCACTGCCATCCCAGGTCCAGGCCTGGATGGACATGGCATGGGCATCCCCTTCGATGACATGGAATCCGTTAGGCTCGCCCTTGAGTCGGTGCGAGGTTGCCGTGGAAACGGCGGAGAGCACACAGCTCCGTTCGGCATGGCCCCCGCTCAGGGGTAAAGCCTGGGCGTAGCTAATGTGGAAATGACCCGCCAAAACGAGGTCAATGCCCGCCTGATTCACTGCGGCGGAGAACTCCCGCCGCCGCCCGATGAGTTGTCTGCGGATGCCCTGCGGAGGAGCCGCCGGGGGATGATGGACAACGAGGACACGCAGCGCATCCGCATCCGCCGCTTGACCTTTGCGAATCAGCCGTGCCATCTGAGAATGAGAAAGCCGCCCTCGCGACCAGTCGGGATGCCAGCCCATCACTCGTGCTGAATTGACACCGATGATCCACAGCCCCGGACTGCTCCAGAAAGGTTCCAATTCGTGATGCACTAGCCTGCGATAGCGCTGCCAGGGTCTGCGAAAACGCTCCCAGATCACCCACCAGAGCGGCACATCATGATTGCCCGGCACCACGAGTTGCGGCAGCGGGATGGAATCCAAAAACGCCTTGGCTTCACGAAACTCATGGCTGCGGCCATGCTGAGTCAAATCGCCGCTAACCACAAGCACATCGGGCGCGGCCTGCATGACGGCGCGTTGAAGCAACCCTGGCAAAAGGGGATCGACTGCACCAAAATGCAGGTCGGAAAGGTGAACGAGGCGCATGATGAGTCAGCCCTCCTCCGTTGCTTTTTCGACCAGGCGGGGCGCAATCACCCAAAGGGCCTTGGGCACCAACTTCACCCGGAAAGGCACGGGAATCTTTTTCAGTTCCCCATCCATCATCACCGCGATGCGCCGTTGTCTCGTTACCCGGATCTCCAGGTCTGTGGCCTGCATCACTGAGATTTCACGATCCAGTTTCCACCGTCCCATCACCCAAGCGACCAAGGAACGCAACAGGCCTAACCGGGTTTGATGTTTTGAAACATACACCGTGAAATAGCCCGCATCCAGGCTACGCCGAACGGGGATGATGCCAAAGATGTCCTCATAATCATTGTTCGCCAGGAGGGCGATGCGCGTGCGGTGACGCTGAATCTGATCTCCTTGCTGAAGGTTGAGATGCAGCGGCGGAATGGTCGCCACACTGCGCAGTGCGTCCCAGAGCGTGTGAGCGGACTTCACGATCCAACTGCCATGATACTCCGGACGGCCCACGACCAAGGTGGGGTAAAAGCCCAGCACGATCACGCACATGTAAAGACTGCCCGCCACATCCAACAAATCCATCTGCCCGACAGGAGCCACCACGAGCGCTCGCGCAGCCTCCCGCCAGTCCAGCGGCATCCCGACATCCCTCGCTGCCAGATTAAACGTGCCCAAGGGCAGAATGCCGAGCGGTTTATCCTGACCGGCAAAGACCGTCGCCGCAGAAGCCACCGTGCCGTCCCCGCCGCCGATGATGACCGCATCCGCATCCCCGTCACGCGCCTTTTCCAACGCCGCCTTCACCGCCTTGCCCTTTACCTGAAGAATCTCCACCGTGCAGCCCAGTTCATGAAAAATCTCCCGCAACCCCGACTCCACCACCTCTGGCCCGATGCTAGACAGCGTGCCCGATTCTTTGTTGAGAATGATGCAAAGCTTTTTTCGGGGTTCAGGTGTCATCAGGGGAGGATACGCGGCTGCTTGGGGGAATGCTCGTAGGATCGGGTGATGAAGGGTGAAACATCGCAGCCAACCATGGTCAACAACTACTAACCATTCCAACCACCGCCAGCTTCACTGCCCATCCCCCATCACTTGCTCAACTCCAGCATCCGTAAAATCGGCTTCTCAGCACGGGCACGGATGTCTTCCGGCATGGTCACCTGCGGGGTGAGGTCGCGGAGGGAGTCGTGCAGTTTTTGCAGGGTGTTCAGCTTCATGTAGCGGCAGTCGGCGCAGGCGCAGTGACCGGTGGGTCCGGGGATGAACCGTTTGTTAGGCACTTCCCGCTCCAGACGATGCAGCATGCCGCTTTCAGTGACGATGATGAAGGTGCTGGCCTTACTGTCGCGGCAGTAGTGGACCATTTTCTCCGTTGAACACACTTCATCGGCCAAGACACGCACAGCATAAGTACACTCCGGGTGAGCCACGACCTCGGCATCGGGATACTCGTCCTTGATGCCCTGAATGCTGTCGCGAGTGAACTCCACATGCACATAGCAGGCCCCTTTCCAGAGGTCCATCTTGCGGCCTGTCTGCTCCATGACCCAGCTACCCAGATTCTGATCCGGCACAAATAGGATGGGGCGATCTTTCGGCGCTGCATTGACGATCTTCACCGCATTGCCGCTGGTGCAGATGCAATCACTCAGGGCCTTCACGTGGGCGCTGCAGTTGATGTAAGCGATGACGTAATAGTTCTTTTCCGCGTTCGCTTTCAGGAAGGCCTCTAGCTGTGGCCCGGGGCAACTTTGTTCCAATGAGCAGCCTGCATTTGCATCCGGAAGGATGACGGTCTTCGTGGGGTTTACGATCTTGGCCGTCTCCGCCATGAAATGAACGCCGCAAAAGGCGATGACGTCCGCATCGGTGTCCTTGGCGTGATAGGCCAGGCCCAGAGAATCCCCGACGAAATCCGCGATTTCCTGAATCTCCTTGGACTGATAATTGTGCGCAAGGATGACGGCATTCCGCTCTTTTTTCAGGCGGAGGATTTCATTGACCAGGGTGGGTGTGGCGACTGCGACCATGCTCATGATATAGCGGAGACTGCCCCAGGCTCAAGGAAGAACCTGTCTCATCAAGCAACGCCTCTTTGCCCTCACTCGACCGGGGTGATTTCATCAGGGGTTGCCCTCAGCGCTTCCATGCAAGCTGCATGAAGAATGAGAATTCTCGCTTTCACAGTGGTCTAGACTTGCCTTTACCGCCGCTTTTTGAGACGAAGAAGAGGTATGAGTGCAGCCCACCCCTCTCCTCTGACACTGTTTACCCTCAAAGATGGCCTCGTCGAGAGTGCCGCTGACCAGGAAATTGTGGATGCTTTTGCCGCTGACTTCCAGGGGCTCCGTCATTTTGGCTCGAAAATTGGCGATGCCTTGAATCTCGGCGATGCCTGGACGGGCATGGTTCAGGAGGCTGACCTAACCGTGTGTTATGCTTATTTCGGCGAAGGCACGGGCCCCAAAGATCCCGGAGCGGGAGCTTTGATCGGCAAAAAGACACTGCTCTACGAACTGCTCACCAAAGTCACCACCCAACCCGCTTGATCCCATGGCCGCCATCATCACCCCTTCCTTACGTTCCGCCCTGGAGCGCCTGAAACATGGCGGCGCGGTCAATGGCCTCCTGCTTGGCTGGCGCAGGCAAGTGCTGCTGAACCTGTTGCCCTTTGAGGAGTTTCGTGCGGAGCGTCTTCTGCAAAGTGTGCATGACGCGCATGACCACTTCAATAGCGGCGGAGACCGCGCCGTGCAGACCTTTTGGTTCGGCTATGATGCCTGTCATGCCCTGGTGTGCTTTCGTCAGGACTGCACGCTGATCATCCTGCACACCCGTGCGGAGGAGGGCGACTTTCTGCGGCGGGCGGCGGAGACCTTCCTGGAGGATAGCCAACTGCTCCTGGATGCACTTTTAAATCCAACGCCAACGGATGGAGCGGAGACCCAGCCCCTGGATTCACCAGGAGAGATGACCGCTTTTAGCGACACACATACCAACTTCATTGGTCGAGTGGCCTAACTATCCTCTCGGGCTCACTTCCCGGCCGTCAGGAAGGCCAGCAGGTCGGTCATCTGTTCCTTGGTGATGGCGGCTTCCAGGCCGGGGGGCATCAGGCTGCGGTCCAGGGATTTCAGGGTCTTGATGGCGCTGCGGGGGAGCGTCTCCTTCATGCCGCCCATCATGACCAGGACGATGGCGTCCGTGGTTTCACTCTGGATCAGGCCGCTGAGAACCCGGCCATCGGTGGTGTCCACCTGGTAGGCGCTCCAACGGGCCTCAAACATGCGGTTGGGGTCCAGGATGTCCGCCAGGAGAGCCTCGGGCGGCTTCACTTTGACATCCGAAAGCGGCGGACCCACATCCACGCCGAGACTGCCGTGCCTGTGGCAGGTGATGCAGATGGTGGCGAAGACCTGCTGCCCCTTGACGGGATCGCCGGCATGCGAGGTCGCGGCCATGTAGTCCTTCACCACGGCGGCGCGGTCACTGCTGGCTTCACCGAAGAGTTTCTTGGCCAGCGTGGCCATCTCGCCCGTGCCGCGCTGGTAGCGCCAGCGGGTCTCCACATCCACCCAGGCGGTGGGGAACTCGCCCTGCTCCATGCGTTTGAAAAAGGCCAGGGCGGTGGTGGCATTGCCGGTGAGCAGGGGCACCAGGTCGCGCTTCAGAGCAGGCCCGGCGTTCGGCAGGACCTCATAGATGAGCGGGGCCGTCGTCGGGGCGGGGTATCTTTTCAGCAAGGACAGGGCGGCCCCGGTTAGCTCCGCAGGTTGGCTGGAGGTGAGGAGCTTTTTCACCACCGGCTGCACAGCCTCCCACTTGCGGCTGCCAAGCAGCGGCAGCACGGCCAGACGCTGATCCAGCGGCGCTTTCGGATCGGCCACGATGGCGTCGATCTTCGATTGCAGGGCAGCGATTTCCTTTGCGGCAGCTTCGTAGCCTTTCGGCGGCTTGGCGATGAACTCGACGAGTGATTTGACGCCAAGTTTGCCGCCAGACTTTGGCAGACCTTCGGACAAGCCTTGGAGAAAGGCAGGTTTCCACCAGACCATTTGACCCGGTTTTAGTGAGAGAGTTTTGAATAGAAGGATTAAATCGTCGTTGTCTCCTGTGACCAAGCCTGTGATGACGAGTTGCCTCACAAAATCACTCCCTGCGGCACTTGGCTTATGATCAAAATCAGGCGTGCCAGGATTATCCACATGGGGTTTAAGCGCCAATGATTCCCAGGCTTTGGGATCAATGACGTATTCCATGATTTGACCAGCTTTGCCGGACGCTCCGCTTAGCACTGCTTTGAGCACCCAAGGATCACTTGGAGATTCAGCAACGTAGGAAGCCAGGACTGCGCCACGAGTCAGCGGACGTTGCCCTTCCTTGACGGTAGTCATGCCATGATAGTTCTCGTTTGAGAACGAGGCCGTCTTCAAAGCGCTGGCAAGAAGTTTGCTGGTCACTCCAGGCATAGGCCGCATGATGTGATCGCCCTTGGACAAAGCAATGAGGCTCAGGATTGAGCTGGGTGAGGTTTTTTGAATAGAGGCAATGCGCTTTCCAACCGATTCCTCTCCAAGCTTATCTGCAATCGCATACGTCACAGCTCCAACATGCTGGACATAAGGCTCTCCCATGCCGTCCTTCTTTTTCATGGTCTCAAGTGCTGACAGGACCTGCTCAGCGTTCTTCTCAACCTTAGCGATCAACAACCTCTGTGCCGTCTCCCGCTGCCAGGCATTTTCATGCCCAAGCCAAGCGATGAGTTCACTGATCTCCTCAGGTGCAGCTCCGATTTTTGAGGCCTTCGACCCCTTCTTCACGATCCGCCAAATGCGGCCTTCGTTTTCCCCTTGGCGCATGTCGTGGGCTTTCACGAACTCCTCAGGAAAGAAGCGGGCGTGGTCGATCCAGCGGCGGTAGATATCGCAGACATACAGCGCGCCATCGGGGCCGGTGGTGATGTTCACCGGGCGGCTCCATTCATCGGCACTGCGGAAGAACTCCGTGCGTTCGCCGACACGGGTGGCCTTCAGCGATGCCCCGTTCGGCTCGACCTTGTAGCGGGTGATGAGCTGGCCTGTGGGATCAGGCACGAAGACATTGTTTTTCAGCTCGGGCATGACATCGCCGCGATAGACGCCCAGGCCGGAACAAGCAGTATTGGTCCCGGCGTGGGCGTCTGCCGTGGTGTGGGTGATCTTCAGCGGATAAACCCGTGTCTCCGGGCCTGCCGGGGCGATGTCCTCGTAGTTTTGGGTGATGCCCGCATGAGGATTGGTCAGCATCGCGGACCAAGGCATGACAGTGAACATCAGCGGGTTGCGGTTGGAGCAGTAGAAGTGATGGCCCCAGTCATCGAAAGCGCCGCCGTATTGGCCCTTGCCACCCGTCGGGGTGATCTCGCCGGTCTTGGGGTTCCATTTGAAGTTTGCCCCGGGAACGCCCACGACCTTGGCCGGGGCATCCGCAGGATAGATTTCTTTGGCATCGAGGCCGTTGTTGAAATGCACGCAACCGTCCGGTCCCCAACGCGGAGCGCTGACCTGGAGCTGGCTGTGGCGGGGATTGAAGCCCTTGATGAGCGGCTCGTTCACATCGGCCTTGCCGTCTCCGTCCGTGTCCTTGAGGAAGAGAATCTGCGTGCGTGTGGTGGCGATGAGGCCGCCATTGTAGGGCAGCAGGCCCTGCACATGGTCCACGTGATCCGCAAAGGTGACGGCCTTGTCCATGCGTCCGTCGCCATCTTCATCGGTTAGGAGTTGCACGCGGGAGAGGGCCGGTTTGCCCGGCTCAGGCCCCAGGGGATAGTCGCGCATGTCCGCCACATACATGCGGCCTTCCGCATCCCAGGTCACCTCCACCGGGTCCAGCACCAGAGGCTCGGCGGCGACAAGTTGGGCCTCGTAGTCGCCGTCGAATTGGATCAGCTTCAGTGACTCCTCGGGGGAAAGAGCGGCGGTTTGTCCATCCCGCACGCTGACATCACTGCCGCCGCTAGCCTGGATGGGATTCCACTTTTCCTTAAACTGGCCTAACGGATGAAGTTCATAACGGCGCACGATCATCTCCGCGCCTTCCGTCTGGATGCAGATGCGGCCCTCAGCGGGTTTGCATTCGAAGGCTTCATTCAACAGCAGTCCGTTGACGAAATACTGCAGCGTCTCGCCTTTCGCGATGACCTCCAGGCGGTTCCACTCACCCACGGGGGAATCGGGATCGTCCTTGCCACGGAAGTTGATCTTGTCGGCCCAGTCTTCATCACGCTTTTCCCAGTTGATGCGGCCCTTGTTCACTTCCTGAAGCGGTGCGCCCTTTTTCCAGCGTTTCTCTTTGTCGCGGTCCAGTTCAAACTCAGCCTTCAAGCTGGTGACGAGTTCCGTGCCATCGGCCAGTTTGGGCGAGAGCACCAGGATGTCGCCGATGCCGCCCTCGATGATCTGGGCCTCGATGCTGGCCATCCAGGTATCGCCATAGGCGCCGTGCGGGCCATAGCCGTGGACGAGGATGCCATTGTCCCGGGCGCGGTCCTCACGCTTGCCCCAGGTCTTCGGACCCCATTTGAATTCGACGACGAGATGGTAGTCCTTGTAGCCCTCCTTCGTGACCATGTAGCCGTAGCCTTTGCCGCTGATGTGCAGCAGGTCTTCCTTGAGCTGGAACACCTGGTCCGCCGGATCATGAAAGTCGGCTTTGGGATTGATGTGGTATTCCACCTGACCAGACTTCATGAGGTCCAGCACGTTGATCTTCTGCGTGACCGGTTCAGCAGCAGACAGGGCGGACGCGACCGTCAGGACGCAGGAAAGAAAGTGGCGCATGATCATTCGAAGGAGTGCTACGCTATAAACGAGACAGCCCTGTCTCCTGCTCCGCGCGAATGACACCGGTGGTGGTGTTTTTGTGATCCGATGTGTGAACGAAAGAGTTCGTCTGAACTTTTTATTCCACTCGCTTTTCACTCCCTCATTGAGGGAGGTGGTGCCGGTGGTCGGACTCGAACCGACACTTCTTTCGAAACAAGATTTTGAGTCTAGCGCGTCTACCATTTCACCACACCGGCATGTGCAGTTCTTGCGAAGGAACTGTTAAAATGCAGAGTCCTGCGAGGATTGCAAGGCTTTTGGAGGACCAAGTATTTCTCTGAGCAAAACAGCCTGTCGGGCAGCGGCGGGATTCAGCAGCAGCCCCCCCAGTTTAAACGGGTCGGCCGTCGCCCGTGAGACATGGGGAGGCAGGGCGGGTGGCGCAAAGAAAACGGGAGGTGTGACCGTCTTGACAGGACTGGCGGGGAAACTGTCCGCCAGCACGGTTGGCGGAGGAGGGCGGACTTCCGCACGAACGGTGCCGGGGCGCGTGCGCTGGGGGGCGGATGCCGGCCGCGAGGGCAAGAGAGGCGGCTCTGCGGGCGAGGGGGCCTGGGCTTTGCGGGCCTCTTCTTTGGCTTGTTCAAAGACATCCCGCACGCTTGCCCAGGGGTCATGAATCGGCGGCGGGGCCTTCGGGGAGGGCCGGGGAGCTGATTCCACAGGCTGTATCTGCCGACGCCAAGCCTCCTCACGGGCAGCGCGCTCTTCCTCACTCAAAGGCGGAGCATTGCGACGCTCATTCTCCTCCAACTTCTGCTTTAGCAGGCCCCAGAGCCATTGCACAAAGCCCGCGCCCATGGCGATGACGATGATGATGATCTGGATGGGATCAATCTCGGCGAGCAACATGCCTTCAGTCTGACATCATTCCAGCGGGCGCGCCACAACGATTCCCGCATGGTTTTTAAAGTCGGCCAGGTAAGCGGAAAGTGTTTTATCCACCAACACCCGCTTGTGCGTGTAAGAGGCGTGCATGAAATGACATTCCCCGTCTGCCGTGCGGACGGCCAGACCGACATGGCTGCAATAGACATGCGGCTTGTGCGTGACGATGCCGATGATGTCTCCGCTGCTCAAGCGGGACTCGATTGAGCGAACGGCCTCTTTCGGGAGGTAACGGAAGGGATGTGTCTGCAACTTGGCCTCGATCCGGGCCATGCCGGGGCGCAAGCCAGGGTTGTTTTTCAAATAGCGGTAACTTTTCCACAGCACCGTCATTTCATCGATGCGCCGCCCCTTCAGAGGCACGGTATCGCCAAAGCTGCCGGTGATATCGCGCACATGGCCGCGCTTTTGATTGTCCCTAAACCACTCATCCAGGTAATGAATGCGATCCAGATAACCGCCATGGCAGACACCGTCCCGATAACGCGTGATTTCGATCTCCCGGAGCAAGTCACCGGGACTGTAGCGTTCCTGGGGACGTGAAAGCATCCGTGCGATTCCCAAGGTGATCTCAAAGAAAGTCCAGCAGTCCTGCCCGTCAAAATTCACCGAGGGTGACTCAATGTGATCATCGATCTCCAACGTGTAACCGACATAAGGAGTGCCCTCCATGGCCAGCGCCACCCGCACCATGCGTTCACCGATGGGTAAACGCGCCCAGCCCTCCCCCACCGCCCGTGTCATGAGACGATCAAACTTTTTCCGCCCGATAAAAGTCACACTCTGCGGTAGGTGCTCCCCCGCACCAAGAAAGCCGGGCAACAGGCAAGTCCCCAGGGCAGATAAGAGAGTGCGGCGGTTCATGCCAAACGATACGCACCGTGTGGGTTGTGTCTCCTGGGAAAACCCTTTGCAGTGCGATCAGTCCTCCTGGGTCACCACATCCCCATAGAGGGTGAAGTTTTCATAGTGGCTGATGCGCACCTTGAAGACCTGACCGATGTGACGGGCGGGGTTCCCCTCAAAGATAACGATCTTGTTCGTGCGCGTGCGGCCCATGAGCCGGGATTCGTTCGTTTTGCTGGTGCCCTCGCAAAGGATCTCCACCTCCTGGCCTAACAGCTCTTCATACTTCGTCCAGGCGTGTTTATTCACCAGGGCCAGCAACTCCTGATTGCGTGCTTCCTTCACCTGTTCGCTGATTTGAATGGCCTCATCCATTTCCGCCGCAGGTGTGCCCCGGCGTTTGGAGTAACGAAAGACAAAGGCATTTTCAAACTTCAGCTTGTCAAACAAGGCGTAGGTTTCGCGATAATGCTCCTCCGTCTCCCCGGGGAATCCGACGATCACATCCGTGGTCACGGCAATGCCCGGACGTGCGGCGCGGATGCGCTCGACGAGGTCCGTGAACTTCGCGGACGTATAAGGGCGATGCATCCTTTTCAGGATCTCATCGCTGCCGCTTTGCACGGGCAGATGCACGTGCTCGGCCAGCTTCGGCAGATAAGTGAAAGCCTCGATCAAATCCTTCTTGTAACCAATCGGATGCGGGCTGGTAAAACGAATGCGTTGGATGCCCGGAACCTCATGCACCGCCTCAAGAAGCTGCACAAAAGGACTCTTTCCATCCACCAACGGAAATTCATGACGACCATAGAGATTCACGATCTGGCCTAACAAGGTGACCTCTTTTACACCACGATCCGCCAGACGACGAACCTCCTCCACAATATCTGCAATAGGCCGCCCGCGCTCACCGCCACGGGTGTAGGGGACGATGCAAAAGGTACATTTCATATTGCAGCCCTGCATGATGCTGACAAAAGCGGCCCCTTGATTCTCTTTCAGCGTGTGATCGCGAATGGTGTTTTGGCTGGCATCTTCCTCCTCGATATCCACAATCGAAAAACGCTCCTCATCCATCATCCGCGCTTCCTTCGCCCGGATGATCTCATCCACATACTCGACGACGCGGTGATACTTTTGCGTGCCGACCACCAGATCCACCTTCGTTTTTTCCACCAGCTCGCTGCCTCGGCTCTGAGCCATGCAACCCATGAACCCAGTGACCAACGGCACCCGACGACGACGCACCATGCCCATTTTCCCGATGGCCTTCTGCTCGGCCTGATCCCGCACTGAGCAGGTATTGATCAGCACCACATCCGCATCCGCATCGGTGGCAGTCATGGTGTAGCCGCGCTGGACAAACATCTGAGACACCTGCTCGGTGTCCCGTTCGTTCATCTGGCAGCCATAGGTTTTGATGTGGACTCGGGGCATGGGGGCAGGCAGTTTAGTCCGATTGAGGAAAAAGACAACCGGGGCTTGAATGTGGCCTGCCTCTCACGGCCCCTTTGGACCAGACGAAATTTTTCGTTATCGTTCCTCGGGGATCTCCACATAGCCCTTGACGAGGAGATCAGTCCTCAGGCGTTGGATCGTCTGATCCAGCGTTTCCGCTAAATGGCGGGAGATCGCACTGCCGGCGGTATCCAGGGCAGCCTTCAGACTGACCGATTCCAGTGTTTCACCATCCGGGCCGAGGTCGAGGCGCTGATTGCTACCGGAAAGGGTTCGGGGAGCCAGAGTGGATGCCGTTTTGGATAGAGCGATCAGACTGTCAGCGCCTTGCAGCCAGAGGACCGCACGCGCGCCCGACTCCTCACCCATGACCTCTGTCATCGCGATCTGGGCCTTCGGGGTAGAGCCTGTGGTGGCGATGTGAAAACCGCTGCCGAACCGCTGCACCTCAAAGACATTGAGGCGACCTTCTTTGCGAGTCAGAATGAATGCCGCCCGGGGTTCCTGCCCCCGCTTGTCCAGAAGCAGAGTGCCACTCAAAGTGACCCTCTGCGACGTCGTTCCCTTGTAGGTTAGGCCAGTGCCGGTCAGTTTATAGATCAGGATGCCAGGCTCGAAAATCCGCAGATGCGCCTCGGCGCTGGCTGTCTTACCAGAGGCCGTGGCCATAACGCTGTAACGACCAGCTTTGGCAAAATCCGCCTCGAAAACCGTTACCGTGTTGTAAATGGCCCCAGGAATAGCCTTATCATTGAAAAACCACTGATAGCCCACCTCCTCCCCCTCGGCCAAGGCTTCAAAGGTAATTGTCGAACCCAAAGCCACCGTCTGATCCTCAGGTTCCTGAAGGAAGACCAGGGGAATGCCCACCTGAAGTGTGGCTGATTCGGATAGAATGCCCATCTGACCGTTGGTTACCACACAATCATAACGGCCTTCATTGCCCTTCTGCACATCCGCGATATTCAGCACCGAGTCTCTGGCGTTAGCAATCACCACGCCGTTTTTCCGCCATTGATAGCCGAGATTGGAACCGGTGGCACTGACTGCAAACTGCACCTCTGAACCGAGCTCCACCACCTGACTGGCAGGCTGCTCCACGATCAGAGCAGGACCGACACTGAAGGCGACCTTGACCTTCACCGATGTGACACTTTTAAGATTGGCGTCTTTAACGATGACATCATAGGTTCCCGTCGAATCCGAGACACTTGCGAGGGGCAACTGATCCGTCGTCGCTCCATCAATGTCCGTTTCATTCCGCCGCCATTGGTAACCCAGCGGCCCCGGTCCCACCGCCTTGACCACCAGCTTAAACTCATCTCCAGACTGAAACGTGCCGCCTACAGGCTGCTGCACAATCGCCAGGACAGGGTTGACCGTAAGCCGGGCCGCTTCTGAAAAAGCCCTGCCATCGCCCCCGGTTACCACGACATCGTAAATCCCCTGGTCACTCAGCTTGAGCTTGTAAAGACTCAGAACGGCTGACGTCGCCTTGGGAATATCACGCCCATCTCTCCGCCATTGATAACTGACCTCCGTAGTGCTTTCCACAGAGACGGCAAGAGTCACCGGCTCAAGCGTTTCGATTAACTTCGAGACCGGCCCCTGAACGATCTCGGGCAGGTCAAAGCCGGTGCCGTAAGCCAGATGCACCGTTTCATCATGGTAATCGGGATGCACGATCCAATCCTCCTCCGTAACCACCGCCTTGGGGATCAAGGCGTTTTTGTTCACAATCGTTCGGACCGTATCCGTGCCGAAATGCAGCGGTTTATCGAAAGTTGGCCCTGCGTATTCGATCCTTTTCAGGGGATCATCCGCCAGATTTTGCACACTCACCTGCCCCACATCGGGATACAACTGCGCATCATAGCCAAACACCGCCGCCAAGGCCCCCGGAACACGCTGGGTGTTTGAGCGGGGGTCCACAGCACTGATCTCAGAACTGATCAAAATATTCTCGAAGCGAAACAATCGACCACGCATCGACCACAACAGGTCTGGGTCAAAGATGATTCCGCCTAGATCTGTAAAACGCCCCAAAACACCATCACGATTGAATCCCCAACGCCGCACAGCCTGGACAGCAGGATGACTATAATTAATAGAACTCGGCTGCGTGAAAAATACACTGTAAGTGCCAACGGTGACCAAATCAGGATTCGGTGCCTGACCGGTCGGGAGGGTAAATTGAATCGTTTGTAAAGGAATGGCATTCACCCAGTCATGGGTATTGTAAATGCGGAGGGTCATAGAACCGGAGGCAAAACTGAGAAGCTGGTCCCGATTCACTGTGAAAAAATTCGACACGGCATCCATGTTCAGCGTCCCGCTCATCACTTGCGCACCATTATCGTAACCAACATCTTCCGGCATAATCCCCCTACCGGGCAGCCTACGACCACGCAGCCATTTCGAGTAATTGGCATGCCCCCCCTAAAACCGAGGTACCCTTGTTTTCAAAAAGTGATTTCCGGGTCTTGATGACCAAATCCTCTGTGTGCGAAAAAAAAATCGCCCGCCCATTAACCATCACGGAGTTCATATCATCCTTGGAAATGACAAACGCGAGATCAAAGTCAAGATTGGTGTCCGTGGTTGGCGGTGTATGAAGGTGCAGGTAAAGCATCGCCTGAAGACGTTTTTGATTCACCTCAAGGGGCGTATCATACGCCAAGGTCCAATTCCAGTTCCGCCAGTCATAACCGGGATGACGACGAAAGTAGAAGCCGTAATTCAGACTACCTATTGTAGAGGATATGTGCGAAGTCCCATAACGTCCTGCCATGACTGGGTTGCTAAGAGGCGGGTAGTTCGAATAAAACCTCTCTTTGATCATGCCTTCAGCAGGCTTGAAGTCATCGGGATGGGTTTGGTCATTCCTCCAATGGACCTCATCCACATTGCTCAGACGCGCACCGGAACCATTAAAACCCGTGGGATAAAAATGAGCAATGTAGGAATCCCCCAAATTTTCCTCCCTGAGCCTGAGCGCTGTGCGTCCACCTGATATTAGCGGCCACGGTCCCTGACTTTTTTCCTCATACTCCTCTGGTGGGATGTCTGGAATTACATAATCACTCGTGTAAGCACCATCGCGCGTGTCCTTCTGTGGGATACGCCAGCTATACATATCCGGCTGACCATCTGCCGTGCAGATGAAATGCAGGCCCACCTGACTGACCGTGAATCTGGGAACTGAAGCAGTTTGTCCAGAGGCACCGGTGATCAGCAGAAGGCTCAGGGTGCCGAGTTTCAGACAATCGCGGAAGATCATGTTTTCAGTTATTTATCACACGGTTTTGCATAAGCACGTTAAAATGCCGACTCATGGGAACCCCTTATTGATACATGCATATTGCACTCAACAAAAACGGGCTGAAAGAGTGGTCCAACCCAGATCAGGCCTGACTTCCTTAATCCCAAGACCAGATACCCGACAGCATAATCTTTCTGACGGACAGTCTTGAAAGAATCCAACGACGACTTCAATACAGATCCTGAATTTGCGAAGCCGATGGGGCGGAAATATCTTCCTGGGTCGATGTGGGATCGACCCAGATGGCGTTTTCAGAGTAACCAAAAGTGCGGGGAAGCTGCGCCAGGATCTCGTTGAACTGACGTTCCAGCTCGCGCAAAAATGCCTGGATGGCGGCTGCATACTGAGATTTCACCAAAGAGGCGGACGCTGCTGTGAGGCAGACTTCCAGCACCACTTCGCTGACAAGAGGTTCCAAACCATAACCAATCATGCAGACGGCGCGGTTATGCGTGGTATCCAGCAGGAGGAGGACGCCATGATTGTCCCCAGCCCGCTCGACCGCGCTGAAAAGACTGCATCGGTTAAAGACCCAAAAAGCCTGGAGCGCGGGTGTAATATCCGGGGGGACATCCATCAGGACGGCGGCAAAGCTGAGCTGAGGGAAGCGCTGATGCAGGGCCTGGATCGTGCGCAGGGTTGCCCTGCGGTCACTGCCGGAAAGATTTCCGGTGATGTCGGCCAGCGGGGCATTCATCATGATCGGGATGCCCATGCCTTGGGCCAGGGCATCCAGGGTAAACCCGCACTGTCTGCACGCCTGATCATGCTCAAGGGCAGGATGTCGGCAGGCAGGGCAACGCATGGTTCACGACAGTAACGCCATTGCGCCGCAACGGCTATATCACATTCGGCCACCGCAGATCACGCAGGCTCCGACACTGCAGGGATATACGGATCTTCGTGCAGCACTGGGCGCTTGGAACCGGTGAGCAACTTGATCCATTCCCGCAAGCAGCCGAGGAAGATGATGGCTACGGCGATAAGGAAGAAGGCGGTGACCACGGTATCGACGGTGAAGTTAAACTTCTGTGCGGCCCATTCCTGCATTTCCTTGTCCGTCCCTCCCCCGGCAATCTTACCTGCATAAAACTGGGTAGCGGAAATAAAGCCCATCTTCGGATTGGCGTCAAAAAGCTTGATGTAACCAGCACTGAATGTTGCAACCATCAGCAAGGCCAGTGGGGCCAGCGTCACGGCGATGTAGCGTGCCTTGCCCATTTTAATGAGGATGGTCGTGCCCAGGCAGAAGGCGATGACGGCAAGCAGCTGATTGGCGATGCCAAACAACGGCCATAGGGTGTTGATGCCGCCCAGCGGGTCCACTACGCCCTGGTAAAGAAAGAAACCCCACGCAGCCACCAAAAGGGCGCTGGCAAAGACATTGGCAGGAAGGCTGCGTGTGTTGCCCAGCGGCTTCCAGATACCCCCCAGAAAGTCCTGGAGAATGAAGCGCCCGACTCGGGTTCCGGCATCAATGGTGGTCAGAATGAACAGCGCCTCAAACATGATGGCGAAATGATACCAAAACGACATCCAGCCAGGGCCAAAAGCGCGAGCAAACATCTGAGCCATACCCACGGCAAATGTCGGTGCACCACCGACTCGGCCAAACATGGTCTTTTCTCCAATGTCAGCGGCCAGTTTATCCATGCCTGCCACAGTGACGGGGAAACCGGCAGTGGTGATCATCTGAGTGATGGCCTCACCTTGCGAGGGATCTGTCTGAACAACTTTGGCTGCCGCTGCATTGATCGCAAAGTATTCTCCAGGTTGCAATGCACAGGCGGCGACGAGCGCCATCAGCGCCACAAGCATCTCTGTGACCATGGCCCCATAAGCCACGCTGCGGATACTGCCCTCGCGATCCAGCAGTTTCGGCGTGGTACCGCTGGAGATCAGCGCGTGAAAGCCAGAGATGGCACCGCAGGCGATGGTGATGAAAACGAAGGGGAAAACAGACCCGAGGAAAACCAAACCCGTGCCGTCCACAAACTTCGTGAGCTTAGGCATATGCAACTCTGGTGCTACCCAGATTACCACCACGGCCAACATAGCCACGGTTCCGATTTTCATAAAGGTGCTCAAGTAATCGCGTGGAGCCAGAAGCATCCAGACTGGCAGCACGGAGGCAGCAAAGCCATAAATCATGATGGCCCAGGCAACAGTCTCTCCTTTGTAGTCAAAGTAATGCTCAATGCCCAGATATCCGAGATAGTTCCCCGCCCAAACACTGACCAGCAGACCGATGATCCCAAAGACGGTGATGCCTTTGACACTGATTTTGAAAATGGTGTGCCCGACGCCCATGATGAAGGCCAGCGGGATGGTCATGGCGATGGTGAACAGGCCCCAGGGGCTCTCCGCCAGGGCTTTGACGACCACCAAGCCCAGCACGGCCAGCAGGATGGTCATGATGGCCAGCACGGAGATCATGGCCACGAACCCGACCAACGGATTCACCTCCTCCTTCAGCATCTGGCCGACCGATTTGCCACCGCGACGGATGGAAGCGAACATTACAATCGCATCATGCACACCACCGCCGAGGGTGGCCCCGATCAGAATCCACAGCATCCCCGGCAGATAACCAAACTGTGCTGCCAGCACCGGACCAACCAAGGGCCCAGGACCGGCAATCGCTGCGAAGTGGTGGCCGAAGACGACCCACTTGTTCGTCGGCACAAAGTCCTTGCCGTCCTTTTTGGTATGAGCGGGCGTAGAGCGCTCGTCATCCAGCACCAGCACCTTGGTGATCAGCCATTTACTGTAAAACCGATATGCCACCGCAAAGGAGCAAAGCCCCGCGACCACGAGCCAAAGGGCATTGATCGTCTCACCTGTGTGAAACGCGGAAAATGCCACCGACCCTGCGCCCAGCGCAGAGATGGCGACCCAGAGAAGAATGCGGAAGGCTTTGGGCATAGTGATGCTGAGAGTAGAGAGATGAATCAACCTGAGCAAGAGAGAAGGCACACCCAGGACCAAAGTTGACAGTAAAAAAGGGCCAAAGACGCCCCCCCTGCCCTATCGGGCCGCCATCCACTCCAACAACTGCCTTCGCTGAACAGGCAAGCGGCGGTGAAAGCTCTCCTCAATCGCATGAGCCGCCTGACCGCCCCTCGCCCCCTCCGGCCCGACCAACCCCAGATCCTCCGCCAGCCGCAGCTCAAAACGCTGCACCAGGGCCATACTGGGATCATGATCATTGAGATAATCCAGCGCCTTGATCAGCAAATCATGAATGGCGGGGATAGGCGCATGAGGCTCCACCACCAAGGCGATGAGCTTCACCAAATACGTAGCTGCCAGCACACGTCCATAGCTGCTGCGCAGCCCCAAGCGGGGATTTTGCCAATGGGCCTCCATCAGCGTATGCAGATCCCCTTTGCGCGCTGGTGCATAGCGGATATCCGCCGAGACAAACAGATCCAGCAAACCGGCAAAGGTGGACCGAGGTCTCAAGGCACCTTTGGCAATCGTGCGAAAGAGACCATACTCCGCACTGCACCACTGGACGATCAAGGTCGTCTCCGAGTAGCGCAGCCGACCGATCAGAATGGCCTCTGTCTTTTCCATGCCTCGCTTTCTCTCATGCAAAGGGCTCGGCTGCAAGACAGCAGCGGGATTTCACCTGGGCTTCCGCACTCCACCCGCCTCGATGAAAGCCAGGAGATCCAGGATTTGCTCCTGCCGCAGCGCATTCAGCAAACCGGCAGGCATCGGTGAGGTTTCGGAGATTTGTCTATCACGGATCAAACTCTTGCCGATCTCGACCGTCTCGGGGCTGAGCGGATTGGGTTTCAAAATGACACGCTCATCGTCCTCACCCTCCAGGCTACCGATCACTTGAGTGCCATCCGCGCGGGTGATCGTGACATAGCGGAACTTTTCATCCACCACCTTGGAGGGGTTCAAGATGTGATCCAACAAATCCCTGCGGCTGAACCGCGCCGACACCTGCACCAGTTCAGGGCCAAAGATCCCCGCCGGCAAGCTGACATCCGGGCTCATGCGATGACAGAAAACACATTGCGCACTGATGGCGGCGGCACGGCCTTTGTCATGGGAGCGATCCGGGCCGCCCACCAAATCCAGTTTCCCCTCCAGATCCTCCATCTTCCAAACGCGATAGGTGTGCCCGGGCATGGCATGGGCGGACAAGGCCACGGGTTTGGGGGGATTGATCGCGGCGGCCAGGGTCGCTGCATCCTCGGGCGAAAGCATGGCGGCCATCTCACTGCGCGTGTCCTGAATGGCTTTGAAGTATGTGCTCGCTCCGTTTAATTTTTCCGCCCGGTTCAGGGCGTCAAACATCACGCGCCGGGCCTCCAGCGTCCAGCCATCCGTGAGATAGCGCAGATGCAGCGGGTAAAAGAGCAAGTCTTCGCTGGACGTCGCCTCCCGCAGCAGTGGCAGCGTCTTGGCGATGACCTGCGGTGACTTGAGTGCAATCAACAGGCGGCAGAGCTCGCGGTTTAAATGCACCCGAGACTCGGCTAAGGGATACCGTGCTTCGGCGAAATCCAAAAGCGATTGCCGCAGCTCCGCTACGGGTGATCCATGCCTGGCTAAAGTCACTGAGATGACTCTTAAAACGGCCAACTGTTGATCTTCATCGAGCCTTTTCCAATCCAGTGATAGCAGTCGCGAAAAGATGGGGGCCTGAACGGAGCCATCTCCAACACGTGCGAGGGCCAGACAGCCCAAGATGGCCCGCCAACCCTTCGATTCACCGATGATCTCATCCTGCCAGAGCTTCACTGGCAGTTGTTCCAAAACGGTTCGGGCCGCCCAACGAATGTGACGGTCTTCATGATCCAAATTTGCCAGCGATAACGCCAAAGCTTCCAGATGTTGATCCTCAGACATCTCAACCAGATACTTCTCCAAGCGGTGACGCAACTTCATTAAGTCTTCAACTTTCGCCGCTAGCCGTGTCATCGGAGATTCATTTTTCCCGGCATAGCTCATTCGATACAAACCGCTCTGCGTTCCGCGTCCTCCCGTGATAAACCAAAGCGCGCCATCCGGCCCGATACAGCCATCGGTGACATTCAGCGGGCGACCGGTGATGAAGGTCTCAAAGTCACCCGTATAACTGGCCCCTTTTTCCTGCATGTTGACGGCGAGGATGCGGCCATATGACCAGTCACAAATGAAAAGCGCGTCCTCATACTTGGCTGGAAACTTCGCCCCATAACCAAAGAACACCGCCGTGGGCGAAGCCAGCCCGATATCGACCACACTGGGCAGCGTATCCACATACCAGGCGGGCAGACGCCCCGTGCCGCGTCTCCAACCAAAGTCAGCCCTCGGAACCACATGCAGGACACGGTTGGGCATATACCACGGCGCACCGACATCGCGCTCCATATCCGCATCGAAGGTAAAAAGCTCACCGTCCTTGTTAAAAGCAATATCGAGTGGATTCCGCAGTCCACCGGCCATGATCTGGATATCACTGCCATCAGGCTTCACCCGCATGATGTAACCCGCCGGCATCTCCACCGTGCCGTCAAACATGCTGCCATCCCATGGATTCGGCAGCAATTGATCCCAGGCATAATGCTTCAGCGGCGAACGCTCGGAAATAGGGCTGGGCAGTAACACATTGTTTCCGCAGGCAAGCCAGAGATAACCATCCGGGCCTAACTTTAAATGATTCCGTCCATGTCCCACACCACCCTCTGTATGCACTAGCTCTTGCACATCATCCAAGCCCCCATCGCCGTCCGTATCGCGCAACCGATACAGCCCCTTGCTGTTATTCGCATGGGCAAACAAAGCCCCCTCGGCATAAAGCAAACCGCGACATTCCAACAGGGTGTCATTGACGACCTCAAGGCTGCCTTTCACCGGGTCCAGCCGCAATAATCCGCGCTTTTCCTTGGCCAGAGTGATCCTGCCCTGTGGATCGAAAGCCATCGCCACCCAGGAATCATCCTCGGGCTGTGCCGAACGAATCAACTCCACCTGAAACCCCTTCGGCAAGGTGAAGCCTGACGGGTCTGTCGCCTGGCTCTGACGCTCACGTTTGGCCAATTGCCAACTGTTGTAAGCATCAAAAGTCTTCTTGAGATCGAAGGGATTGTCCGCAGGGGCCGCATCCACTGCCGTTCGAGTGATCACCCCGCCCCCGATACCAATCCAAGTGGAATCGGTGGCGATCCACTGCTTCCGCGCCAAATCTCCGTTCAGCTCGAGCAAAGCGGCGATAAGAGGCCGGGCAGATTTGAAACGCAATTGGTTAACCCCTTTTTGAATCAAGGCGGACACATCCAGGCCCGTTGCCGCCGCTCCATCCGCAGTGATGACCTTGGCCACTGACTTGCCATTGACAATCACCTCAGTCTCCGTCTTTGCCGCGATGAGCAGAATGGCCTTTAACAACTTGCCGTCATGCTCAAAGTCTTTCCCAAGGATCACTTCGGGAGCATTCGTGCCTAACCAAACCGGCACAGGCGGCTGATTAGCCAATTGAGCAAATGCCGAGCCTGAGGCAAAAAGAAGAGCGGCTAAGATTCCCCAAAACATCATGCAAGCTCATACGGACGATGAAGTCCGAATCACTCGTTCACGGTTGGAACCGCCAACAGTTGCAACCCATAAGGCAGGAACTTTTCAAAATCGGCGACGTTCCTCGTCGCCACACGCACCTGATGAGTCATGGCACAGGCGGCGATCATGCAGTCGGCATGGGAACCGCGCTTGCGACCGGTGTAGTGAAACAAGCGCGAGGCTTGCTCAGCTTCCTTGGCAGTAAAGTCCAGGATTCGTCCGCCCACGACAGCCTGAATCGCCTCCTTTTGCTGTTTGGAATGCTGGCCATTGAGAAACTCCGACCAGGCGATGGCACACACCGCGAGTTCCTCCCCCTCAAGCAACCACTGGCGGATCACTGCGATGTGCGGTGACCCGATGGTGACCAGATCGATGAGGAGATTCGTGTCCAGGTGGATCATGATTCCCACCAATAGCGTTTGGCTTCACGCTCGGCGTGCATTTCCTGGCGGAAAGCCTCAGCTTCCTGCAGAGTCAGCCCGCCGCTGTTTTGTAACCAGTCCAGGGCTTCGAGAGGTTTGGGGCATTGGTCTTTCATGTCTTCTTCCTCCTTCAAACGCCGCACCGCCCGCCGCATGACCTCGGCTTTAGGAACCGCCCATTTTTGTGAAAGCGTGTCCAGCACACCGAGGGTGAACTGATCCAGAGCCATACTGGTTCGGGTGAGTGTGTATGTCATGCACTAACCTATTACCACATGTCCTCTTTTCAACACTTTTAAGCTCAAAAACTGCTTCAAGCAGACGTATCGGCAGGCCTTTTCGGTGAGGTTAGAGTCAGGCGATATTTCTCCGGCCAAAGGATGAAAGCAGCGGTAGCCACAGCTAAATAATAGTGAGGCATCTCAATGCGTCCCTGCCCAGCAGGCGTGTAGGCGATGATGGCAAAGAGCAAGTAGCCAGCCCTTCCGCCCAGCATGATGCTGCGCACCACGAGCGCCCCCAATGTGCCGACAAAGAGCAGCAGGCCGGGAATCCCCATCTCCAACCACAGAGACACATATTCATTATGCGGTGCCCAGAGCACTCCCGAGACACCGGTGCCATGACCTAACAAGGGTTTCTTCATCACCCCCTCCCAGGCATCCGCCAGATCCTTCGCCCGCTCAGGCGACTTCAGCTTTTCAAAATCCAATTCATAGATGGCCTGAAGCCGCTCCGAGGTGTTCTTATCCTTCACGATCCCCTGCTCTGTCTGACTCTGCAAAATCGCAAAACCCACTCCAGCGGCTGGGATGGCGATGGCCGCCATGATGAGGAGGAAGGGCAAGTTCTTTCGCGCATTGAGCAGCACATAGGCTCCAGCCATGAGGGTCAGCACGATAAAACCACTGCGTCCATACGTCAGCGCCACGCCGACAAAAGAGATCCCGATGAGCACGCAGTTGAACTTAAAACTGCGGCACAAAGCAAAGGTGATGCCCAGCATCTCACACAACAGCACAGGCGGAAAATTCGGGTGGCTGTTAAAGCCAGCATACCGTCCCTGAATGCTGGAAAACCTGGCCATGCCGAGCATCTCAGCGATCTCCGATCCGGTGGTCATGAAGATGGCCAAAATCGCCGCCCAGCGAGCAGCCCGGAGTCCCGGATCTGTGGACAAAACGGTGATCGTCGCCACGATCACCAACATCACCCGCAGATGATCCATCCCCACCTGCCCCTGCAAAGTCGTCACCGAGCGCGAGAGCAATGCAGCATCAAACAAACGCACAGAAGGCAACAACAGCACCAGAAGCGAAACAGGCGCAAAACGCACACCGGCGATCAGGGGTAAACCGATACACGCAGCAAATGCGGCCAAGGTGAAAAGCGACGGCTTCAGCGGCGATATGCCGGCATTGTAAGCACCGATCACCACATCGGCTGCCAGCAAGCCGAGAATCGTGCCGCAGACCCAAATGATGAGACGCTGAAAAAAAGGCTCTGGGGTAACAGCCGAAGTCACCTGCGACGGGACCGTCGTCGGGTAGGAACGTGAAGGCAAAGTGGACGGAATCGGCGTCATCATGGCAGGCTTTAAAGCTAACTCATTTCTGCTCCGCCAGCCACGCCTGAAACATCAGGATATCCCAGAGATAGAAATGCCAATTGCGGGTGCCGCTTTGGTGTTCCTGCCATTTTTGACGGATCGGCCCTGCGTGAAAATAGCCCTCACGTTTAAGACGGGACTCGCTGAGCAAATCCTCCGCCCAATCACGCAACTCACCTCGAAGCCAGTGCTCCAGAGGCACACCGAACCCACGCTTGGGCCGGTCAATCATTGCCTTGGGCACATGGCGATAAAGCGTCTCCCGCATCAGCCACTTGCCTTTGCCATCCCGCACTTTCATTGAATAAGGTACCCGCCAGGCAAACTCGATGAGTTGAGTATCCAGCAGAGGAATGCGCCCCTCAAGGCTGACTCCCATCGCCGCACGATCCACCTTGGTCAGAATATCCCCCGGCAGATAGGTCTCCATGTCCAGATGCATCATCCGATGAGTAAAGTCCGTCACGCGCGGCCAACCCGCCATGTTTGTAATGCTGGTCTGCGGGTCATGTCCGCCAATGACGATCTGCTCCGGCTGTTTCCAATGGGACATCAGGGTCAGATAAAGCGACTCCATGCCCGGCGCAGCGACCACCTCTGCCAACTTGTGCAATTTATCACCAAAGGGCACATGGCGCAAACGCTTGGGCAAAAGAGGACGCGCCAATTGACCTAACGAATTAAGCAAATGCGGTGGTAAAAGGGTCATTGAGGAAGCCGCCACCCTTTTAAAAGCAGGTGGCATCCAGGCGAATTTATCCCACAGATTCCGACCCACAAAATAACGTTCATAACCACCAAACAACTCATCCCCAGCATCACCGCTGAGCGCGACAGTCACATGCTGACGCGCCATTTTACAGACCAGATAGGTGGGGATCTGTGAGTAATCTGAAAACGGCTCATCGTAAAGTGACGGCATGAGCGGGATGGTCTCCAGGGCATCTTTTCCCGTGACATACATCTCCGTGTGATCCGTGCGCAAATGCGTGGCCACTTCCTTCGCAAACTGGGCCTCGTTATACTCCGGCACATCAAAGCCAATGGTGAAGGTGCGCACCGGATGGCGGCTCTGCGCCTGCATCATCGCCACGATGAGCGACGAATCCACCCCGCCAGATAGAAAGGCCCCAAGCGGCACATCAGAGATCATGCGCATGCCCACAGCCTCTTTTAACAAAGCCTCAAAGGTATCGATGGCCTCGGTTTCAGTCCCACTGAAAGGGTGGTCCACCCCATGCTCAATCACCTGACGCAGGCTCCAATAAATCTGCGGCACCGGTCTGTCCGCAGATGTTTGCAGAGACAACAAAGAGGCAGGAGGCAGTTTGTTAAACCCCTGATAAATGCAAAACGGATCAGGAATGTAATTAAACCGAATCTGACTGCACAAGGCATCCCGATTGATCGCCGCGTCAAAGCCGGGAAACTGCCGGATAGCCTTCAGTTCAGAGGCGAAGACAAACGTCTCCCCTAACCAACCGTAATACAACGGCTTTTCCCCCAGACGATCACGCCCCAGATGCAACACCCGGTCCTGCTTATCCCAAAGGGCAAACGCAAACATGCCATTGAAACGCCGCGTAGCCTCCGGCACGCCCCATTGGGTAAAGGCAGCCAACATGATTTCCGTATCCGAATGACCACGCCAAGCATGACCGAGCGGCTCCAACTCGTCTCGCAATTGCCGGAAGTTGTAGATCTCGCCATTGAAAACGATGACATAACGCCCATCCGCACTGATCATGGGCTGATGGCCCAGCGGGGAAAGGTCCAGGATGGATAACCGGCGATGCCCCAGGGCGATGCCGGAATCCGCATCCACCCACGCACCGCTATCATCGGGTCCGCGCAGCAGGATGGCATCCGTCATGCGCGTGACCTCGGCGGTCATTTGGTCAGAGGATCGCGAACGAGGAGGAGTAAAGAAACCGGAGATGCCGCACATGAGGAAAGGAGTCGGGATTCAATTTTCAGTCGGGACGGCTTTGGCATTGGCCAGCAGATGCTCAAACTGAGAAAGCACACTCTTCAGGGAAAAACATCGTTCAATTCTCGATCTCCCTGCCAACCCGATCCGATGGCGCTCTTCAGGTGAGAGATGCAACAGATCGAGACAGGCTTTGGCCAAAGCGACCGGATTTTTAGGCGGCACGAGGCGGCCTATCTCCTCCATGACCCAGGCAGTATCCCCGATATCGGTCGCCACCACGGGAACCCCGCAGGCCATACCTTCCCCAACCACATTAGGAAAGCCCTCACCAAAAGCCGAAGAAGAAACGACGATGTCCAATGAAGCCGTCAATGCGGGAAGATCATGACGCTCACCTAACAAATGCACATGTTTCGTTAGGCCAAGACGACTGATCTGTCCCGTGAGTTCGCCATTCGCGGCATCGACGCCCGTTCCGGCCAGGAGGAATCGAACGTGCGGGACATCTTTGGCAATCAAGGCCGCAGCTTCCAAAAAGGTGGGATAATCCTTCATCGCTGTGTAACGGCCAAAGCGCCCGAAGAAAAAGGCACCGTCAGGTTCATTCACTCCCGTCAAACCGGGCACGGCGGATTTGGTCCCCGGTTCTCGGGGGTGCCATTTCTCCAAATCAAACCCATTGGGAATCAGTCGTGTCTTCCTCGCCTGATAGCCGATGGCCTCATGCTGGCGGGCACTGACCTGCGAGTTGTAAGTAATGATTTGAGGAAAACGGGAGAGCCAGGCCAAAGCGCGGATAACCAGAGCAGAGCCCCTCTTTTCCAAACCTAAATCGTAAAGGGACTGACGGATGTTCCAGATGACCCTGGCACGTGTAACGACCCTGGTCAGAAGGGCGGCCAGACACCCATGATACATCCAGCCCATGATGAGCGTTGGCCGTATCTGGCGGGCCAGTTGGAGCAACCTCCAGAGAGCTTGGGGAGTCGGTTTCCCGGCGGGCATGTCCAGGGTATGCACCGTCGCTCCGGCCTTGCGCAGCGGCTCGACATACTTGCCCCCCATCGTCAGGGAAATGACGGTGTGTGCCTGGTTTGGCAGACCGCTGATGAGTTGTGTCAGCATCATCTCTGCCCCCCCGGTGCCGAGGCCTGTGGTGATCCAAAGGATCTTCGTCCTCCTCCCCGTGTCGATGCATCGAGCCGTGTTCTCGACCATTTTTTCGACAGTAAAATGATCCATGATTCGCCGTTGATTTTTGGCACCCAACTCTCGCCTTTCCTCAAGACTCAGGGCCAGAAAGCCGCACATTCTTTCCGCCAATCCATCCACATCACCGGCGGGAAAGTTCCAACGTGCATCATCCAGGAGCCAGGCGGAATCCCCCACATCACTGGCGATGCAGGGCACCGCGCAGGCCATGGCCTCTCCCAGCACGTTGGAGAAACCTTCACCATAAGCCGATGTGGAGACCACACAGTCCAGCGTGGGATAAAATGAGGGCAGATCATCACGCGCTGGCTCCCAGGTCACACGATCAGTTAGGCCCAAGCTTAGAGCCAGCGACTGAATCTCCTGCGCATAATGGGCATCACCTTGGCCGATGATTCGCCCTCGGGCATCGGAAACCCGTGCAAGCGCACGCAGAAAGGTGGCGTGATCCTTCATGGGATGCAGCCGACCGATCAAGGTAAAGGTGTAGCCATCTCCACCTCCTGATGAGGAACAGCCAAACCGCTCCATATCGATCCCATTTGGCACCACCTCAAAAGACCGCGCGGGATAACCCCGCCGCATGTAATAGTCCCGGCCTGCACGTGAATTGGCAATGATGCGGTCGGCAAAACCAGAGAGCAGGCAATTGAGCCGAAAGCTGAGCTTTCCCAGAATGCCCCAGGTATCCGCATCCGTCTGGGAATCGCGAATGCCCCAGATGACTTGAGGAAACCCGCACAGGGGTTTCAGCAGAAGGGCCATCAGGTTGGATTCATGCAGATAACCATGGATGACTTCGGGGCGAAGAGATCGCATGGTTTTAACGAGTCGAATAAAGAACCCAACCAGATCCCAACGGCTGCGCTTGCCGACGCAAGCTGTCACAATACCGGCAGCCTTCAGTTCCGCCTCAAAGACCCCGGGGTAAAAATGCACCACCGCGACGTCAAACCCACCGCGACACTTCAGCGCCCGGGCCAGTGTCACCAACTGCCGCTGCGCCCCGCCATGACCAAGGTCACGAATGAGGAAGACAAGACGGCATGGGGCATCGCGTTCAGACATCGCTGTATGGAGGAAATTTGCGATGGGTTGAAGTCCTTTGCAATGTCAGGGAGTGGTTAGGCCTTGCACTTAGCCAAACACCCCGATTACTCCAGCTTGACCAATTTGGTGGACACTTGTTGACGAATCGGCAGCTTCTTTCCGCCGACAATGTCCAGACTCATGTCAGCGCGAAAAGCGCCGAAGGAGACGGTGCCGCGATCCAGATCAAAGAGAATCTGGCCATAGGTCTTGGAGCCGGAACCGATGCTGACCCGCCGGGCTTCGACGGCATTTTCATCGTTTTTCAGATCGCCCTCAAAGCTGATTTTGGCATGAGGATGCCCATCATAGTCCACCAGCGCATCAAACTTCACACGCAGTTCCACATTCACCGTGCCTGCGCTGGGGAACTTCACCGTCTGCTGTGTCGTCCAGCGGTCTCCCGGCTTCACCTTGACCTGTGGCAGTCCCATCTCCAGAGAACGGCGGTAAAGCTCCGCCACTTCTTTGGCTTCGGCAATGCCCTCCAGGGAAGGATTGCCCAGGGTGGAAGGGGCCATGGTGCCGGTATCTTTCACTGAGATAAACTCGTCGTCCTTATCATAGACCAGAATGAAAGATTTGCCCAGGCTCTGCCCGACCGAGGCTTTGATCATCGGGTGCGCCTCTTTCAGATTTGTGGAATCAAACGCATGCATTTTCCCTTGGAGCAGAACATCGCCCGCCAAGGCTTCGAAGGTGACTCGGGCCTCCTTGTTTCCTTTTTCATCCCCGGTGACGACGATGGAGGTGGTCTGCTTGACTTTGATTTTCACGTCTTCTGCCTGGCCAATGGCTGTCAGCGCCGTGGTCGTCTCCGTCGTGGTCTCTTGTGTGTAGGTTTTGCCCGGCAGCCACCGCAACTGCAATGAAACGGGTGTATCCTGCGCCTGCATGGCAGGACTGACGAGCAAAGCGCTCAGGATGGCCCAACGGCGAATGACAGAGAGGTGTGAAATCATCGTGGTCGCTAGCAAACGACAAAACGCCCTGGCTTGCAACTGCGGTGACGAGAATGCCGTGGCCGGGTGTAAATCTCAAGATCGCAACAGGCGCGAATCCCAAAGACGGATCTTGACCCCGGGGCCGCTGCCTGTTGATTGAGGTTCACTCCCCCCAATGACTTGGTATTACAACAATGACGGAGTCGCCGATGGCCCCCATGAAGATGAGGCCATGAGCGAACTCAAGTCGCAGAAGCGTTTGAATGCTCAGACGCTCATCTGGCATCCGGAGGCAGCTCAATGGCAAGCCGTCGCACAAATGTCCCCGGCCTGGTGGCAGCCCGCCCAACCTAAGGTCACGAGTCCCCAGGTATCGACGGACAAAACTCTGAAAAAAGAAGAGGTGATTAAAGGCGGCTTCACCCCGATGGCTCCCATCGCCTCTGAAAAGGCATCGACAACGAACTTTTTCAAAAGACTTTTGGGGCTTGGGCGCAAAAAGATGCCCCTAAAGTAATCAGCGTGCCTTGGCCGTCTCTTTTCCATCCAGATTTCATATCTTGCGTCCATGCCGCCTAACGGCCACATTGTTAAGTTCTCCCCTTTCCAACCATGTCACGCTGCGCCCTGCTCGCTGCTGCTTTTGCATTTATGATTTCGACCGTTTCCGCCGCCTCAGTCACCTCAGAAGCCTGGGGAAAGACCCGCAGCGGTGAAGAGGTGCAGCTTGTCACCCTGAGAAATGAGATCGGGATGGAAGCCCGAATCATGACCTATGGCGGCATCATCGTCTCCCTGAAAGTCCCGGACAAGGCAGGCCAAATGGCCGATGTCGTGCTGGGTTTTGATTCATTGGAGCCTTACCTGGGCAAGCACCCTCACTTTGGCTGCATCACCGGCCGTTATGCCAACCGCATCGGCGGGGCTTCCTTCATGCTAGACGGCGTGCTGCATGAGATCACCGCCAACTCCGGCAAAAATCACATTCACGGCGGCAGCCACGCTTTCGATCAAAAGAACTGGCAAGCCAAGATCCTGGTGGAAAAAAACGCTGTCGAGCTCAGCTACACCAGTGCCGATGGCGAAGAGGGATTCCCCGGCAAGCTGGACTGCACGGTGACTTACGGACTAACCAACGATAACGCCCTGACCATCGAATACCGTGCGATCACGGATAAGCCGACGGTGGTCAATCTGACCAATCACAGTTACTTCAACCTCGCCGGCGAGGGCCGTGGAGACATCCTGGGGCATGAACTGACCATCCCGGCGGAGACCTTCACCGCCACGGATGATGCCCTAATTCCCACCGGGGAACTCGTCAGCTTGATCGGCACCCCCTTGGACTTCGCCACACCGCACACAATCGGTGAACGCATTCAGGCAAACTTCAAACCGCTGATTCAGGGCAAAGGTTATGATCATAATTATGTCCTTTCCGGCTCCGGCCTGAAACTGGCTGCACGGGTAAAGGACCCAAAAAGCGGGCGTGTCATGACGGTGCATACCTCAGACCCCGGCGTGCAACTTTATACAGGCAATCACCTCAAAGGCGTGCAGGGCAAAGGCGGCCATGTTTATGAAAGCCGTCACGGTTTCTGTCTGGAGACACAAAAGTATCCTGACAGCCCAAACAAGCCGCAGTTTCCCAGCGCCACAGTGCGCCCCGGAGAACCTTATCTGCACATCGCGACCTTCACGTTTTCCGCCGAGTGACCGCTCCCGTCCCGTTACCAATCACCAATATCCAACCGGCTCCCAACTTTGTGCAGGAGCAGGACTTTGCCGCCCGTCAATACAAAGGCCGCCGGGATAACCAGGAGGACTACTATGCCTTTGCGGATGCCTCGGAAGACGAGCAAAACCCGCTGGAAAAATTGCTCCTAGTCGTAGGGGATGGCCTCGGTGCTCATGCCGGTGGCAGCGTAGCCAGCTACCTCGCGGTGAATGCTTTTGTGCGTGCATTTCATGAGCATCCGGGAGACGCGAGTTGGCGCCTGCGCACCGCCCTGGACACGGCCAATGAAACCCTCGGTTACATCACCAACCGTATGCCCTCCGTGGCCCCGCCGATGGGCACCACCATGCTTTCCGTCCTGGTCAGCCGGAAGGAACTGCAATGGATCAGTGTCGGCGACTCCCCGCTTTTTCTTTTCCGCCGGGGGAACCTCATGCGACTGAATGCCGACCATTCCTTGACCCCTTTGCTGGATGAACGCGTCAAAAACGGCACCATGACCGCTGAAGAAGCGGCTCATCACCCTGATCGCCACACCCTGCAAAGCGCCCTCATGGGCATGCCCATGGCCCTGGTGGATTTTGCTGCAGATCCCATCAAGCTTTTGCCCGATGACATCGTCATTGCCGCCAGTGACGGCATCTTTACCCTGGATAACAAAACCTTGAAGGAACTCCTTCACTTCGGTCAAAACACCACGGCGGATAAAATCGCCGACGCCATCCTTTTCGCCATTCGCCGGGTCAACTATGACCGCCAGGACAATGCCACGATTGGCGTCGTGAAAGTGCCGTGAAAATGAAAGACTGGGCCGAGCAAAGGCACGGCGGCTTTGGCATTCGACAATCGTCATTTCCACCGCACCCTTCCTCATGCTCGTGCTCTTCATTCTGGTCATACTCTTCGGCTTCGGTGTTTGCCAATGGGCCGCCGGCAGATATGCCACGGTAGAGACCCAGGGGATGAAGGAACGGGCACCCACCGCACAGACAGGGGCCGAGATCGTGCGGCTCTTCCTCGCTTATGAAGGGGTGGATGATGTCGAGATCGTCGAGCATGAGGCGACGGTGACGGATTACTTCGACCCAAAACGCCGACGCCTGTTCCTGCAACGCCGCGTCGCCCAGGGCACCTCCATGGGGGCATGGGCCATCGCCCTGCATGAGGCCGGCCATGCCCTGCAAACCGATGCCGCCCTGCCGGAGCTGCAATGGCGGCAGAACGTGATCCGGCTGAATCGTTATGGGCCGATCTTTGCGCTCGTCGGTGCCGCAGGAATGTTGTTTTTGCGCCTACCTTCACGTTTCGCGGGGCTCATACTCGTGGTTGTTTGTGTGCTTTTGCTCTTGCTCAATTTGGGAACACTGGCCGTCGAATACAATGCCAATGCACGGCTGCGGCGGTTCCTGGAAAAACACCTGGAACGTCACCCAGACGCGCAGGACCGCCTAACAAGCTATCTTTCACGCGTCGCCCTGCGCGAGGTCGGGGATCTGCTGCGGTCACCGCGCTTTTTCTTTTTCAGCGCCCTCCCAGGCAGCGGCAAAATCAGACCGGTGAAAAAGTCCGACTGAGGGCTTCCCAACAGCCTGCTTTTCTGATTTTGTGGGATCATGACACGACGCCATTTAATCAGGACCGCGGCAGCCATCACGGCAGGATCAGCCTACGCAGCCCCTGCCTCTGGCGCACGTTTGCGAATCGCACAGATCGGCACCACTCACTCCCATGCCGCAGGCAAGATGGCCGCCATGCGCAGCCTGAAGGATCTGTGGGAAGTCGTGGGTCTGTCTGAGCCCGATGAAAGCCTGCAGGAAAAGGCCTCCGCGACGGAACCGTATCGCGAGCTACGCCTCATGCCTGAGTCAGAACTCCTAGCCCTGCCGGACTTAAAAGCCGTGGCCGTGGAGACCCGAGTGGAACAATCCTGCGCAAGGGCTTTGCGCTGCATCGAGGCTGGAAAGCATGTGCATTTAGACAAACCCGGCGCGCTGAATCACGCGGAGTTCAAAGCCATGCGATTGGAGGCAGAAAAGCGCGGCCTAACCGTGCAGATGGGATACATGCTGCGTTACAACCCCGCCTTCACCCTGCTGATCCAAGCGGTGAAAGAAGGCTGGCTGGGCCAGATCACGGAGATCGATGCCGCCATGGGAAAACTGGCCGATCCGGGAACCCGCGCCGAACTGGGTGCATTGCCGGGCGGAGGCATGTTTGAACTGGCCTGTCATGTGATGGACATGGTGATCACCCTTTTAGGCAGGCCCCAAAGCGTGCATGCCTTTTCCACCCCCACCGGCAGCGACGGCGTGAAGGACAATCAAATGGCTGTGCTGGAGTATGCCCGAGCCACCGCCGTGATCCGCTGCAATCACGCCGATCCCTTTGGCGGTCCGCGCAGACGCTTCAACGTCACCGGCACCGAAGGCACCCTGGAGATTCTGCCGCTGGAATCCGGCAAAGTGACCCTCTCCCTCAAACAAACACGCGGCGCTTACAAAAAAGGCGTGCAATCTTTCCAGCTCGATGTCCCCAAGGGCCGTTACGATCTCGAGTTTGTCGATCTCGCCCAAGTCGTGCGTGGAGAGAAAAAACTCGCCTGGGATGCCACCCATGACATCACCCTGCATGAGACGGTGCTGAAGGCCGCCGGTGTTTGGAAATCCTAATGAATCGGCATAGCCCTGCCTCGATTCATCGCATACTCGCAGCATTTACGAAGATCATAAGATCCAGACCGTCCACTGGTCTGGTATTGTCACATTCCACCCGGCGGGTTTTGCTTGTAAGCCTCGCGGCATTCTGCTGGAATCCGAAGTCTTGACCATGCCCCCCCTGCGCTACCTCGTCATCCTGCTATTCTTCCTGCCGCTGCTGTGTCCGGGGGCATTTCCGGCGCTGTATTTGAAGCCGGCGTGCCTGCAGCAGATCCACTCACCGACCAACATCACCAGTGCCAACGATGGTTCAGGACGCCTGTTCATCTGCGATCAGACCGGGAAGATCTACATCTTCAAACAGGGGATGCTACAACCAACGCTGTTTTTAGACCTGTCCGACAGCGGTTTAAACCGTGTGTTTTTTCACACCGGCAATCCAAACGGTTACTCAGAGCGGGGCCTCCTCGGCATGACCTTCCATCCCGGCTTCGCCGATCCGCTCGCCCCCGGTTACCGGCGCTTTTATGTGAACTACACATCAGCTCCGGCCACCTCAACCCCCAATCCCACCACTCCCCAGGACTGTGTGACAGTGATCTCGGAATTTCTCGTGTCTGAGGGCGATCCCAATGTGGCCGTCCCTGCCAGTGAACGCGTCCTCATGACCTTTGGACAGCCGCAGTCCAATCACAACGGCGGGCAGGTCGAGTTCGGGCCGGATGGCTTGCTTTACATCGGCACTGGAGATGGTGGCAGCGCCAATGACAACAATGCAGGTCACACCGGAGGCAGCAGCACCAATCCACGGCCTAACGGCATTTTAGGAAATGGCCAGGACCGGCGGACCTTGCTGGGCAAGATTCTGCGTATTGATCCCCTCGGAACCAACGGCCCCGGTGGGCAATATGGCATCCCCCAGGACAATCCCTTCATCGATGCACAGCAAGACTTCGCAGACGATGCCCTGGATGGCCCGATACGACGGGAGATCTACGCTTATGGAATGCGAAATCCCTGGCGCTTTTCCTTCGACAATCTCGCAGGGGGGACGGGGCGGCTGTTTTGTGGCGATGTGGGCCAGGGCAAGGTGGAGGAAGTGAACCTGATCACCAAGGGGGGCAACTATGGTTGGCGCTACCGGGAAGGGACCTTCGTGTTTGATTCGCTCATGGCGACCAACGGCATCGCTCCGGCATCCCCGATCGATCCAGTGGCGCAATACAAGCACCCGGGCTCTGATCCAGCAATCCTTCTGTCAGAACTGGGTCTGTCCATCACCGGAGGCTACGTCTATCGCGGCACCGCCATCCCGGAGATGGTGGGAAAGTATGTCTTCGCCGATTACGGAGCCACCTTTGGCAGTGCGGAAGGCCGCCTCATGGGACTGGAGGAAACCGCGCCGGACAGTGGCGTTTTCACCCTAACGGAGTCGCTTCCGCTCATGGGTGGAAATCCATTCCCTCTGCGTGTCCAATGCATGGGGCAGGATGAGTCCGGGGAGCTCTACATCGGCACCAAAGAAACTGCCGGAGTCACCCAGCTAAGCGAAGGACGGCCCACGGGGGGGATCTACAAAATCATGCCCTTGCCCAGCACCGGCAGCGTGACTCTCAATACGGCATCAACCATCAAGGACACGACTCTTTTTTCAGAAAGTGACTTCAGCAACGGGTCCGGCTCCCACTTCTTTGCCGGATCGGCGAGCTCCACTGGAATACGCCGTGCTTTCCTCTCCTTCCCAATCAACGACAGCACGCTGCCGGTCGGGACTTTGGTCACGAGTGCTAGTGTCACTATTTTTGCGAATCAGCAGGCACAGTCGGCTGTCCCCGGTGCCTTTTCACTTCACAAAGCAAGCGCCGGGTGGGGCGAAGGCACCTCCTCCTCTGATTCCCAAAATCCTGGTCCGGGCTTTGGCATCGCGGCAACCGTAGGAGACGCCACCTGGCAGTTGCGGCAGGTTGCTGTCGTTGGTGCCCCCCCCACAGGCACGGCCTGGACAACTCCAGGTGGAGACTTTGCCAGCAACCCCTCCGCGACGATCACAATCTCCAATACCGGGACCGTGACGATGAGCAGCGCACAACTGGTGGAAGACGTGAAGTCCTGGATCAAAACGCCCGCCACCAACTTCGGCTGGTGTCTGCGAGGCCCCGAGAATGAAACCCTCGTAGCACGCCGTTTCACCAGCCGCAATTCCAACTCTTCCACTCAGCGCCCGCGCATGGTCATTCAATATGCCACAGGGACTCCTCCACCAAGCCATCGCGAAAACTGGCTGACCACTTACTTTCCTGATGAGCCCATAGGCTTTTACCTGGATGATGCCGCTGACCCGGACCAGGACGGCATCTCCAACCTACACGAATATGCCTATGGCCTGGGCCCCACCCATGCGGACGCTGACGATGGCTTCACGATCTCCACAGCCCCCGGAACTAGCAGCGGCACGGTGCATACCCTCACCTTTCGGCGGGACAGCGCCGCCACGGACCTGACCTATCAGCTCCAGACCAGCCCGGATCTGGTCGCCTGGACCACCATTGCCACCAGCCTCGCCGGCAATGGAGCGCAGGGCAGCAACGGCGGATCAGTGCAGTCAGACACCGTCATCACCGGCACCCTCCGCCTGGTCACGGTGCGCGAGACTTTGTCCGCAGCGGTGAAGTCACGCCGCTTTGTCAGGCTGAATGTGATCCGGTCGTATTGACATGGAATCAGGCGGCCAGTTGATTCCGTGCTTGGAAAGCGCCGCCGGTCATCGTTATAACTGCCAGCTCATGAATCCAGCTCCTCTCCCACGTCGTCAGTTTTTGAATCGGTCCCTCGGTGTCGCTGCGGTGGTGGCGATGTTGAAAGATCAGGCCTGGGCGGCGGAGGCCGGGGCGAGAAAGGTGAAGCACTCGGTCTGCAAGTGGTGCTACAGGGACATCCCGCTGGAGACGATGTGCCAGGCGGCGAAGGAGATCGGGCTGGTGTCCATCGAGCTGCTGGACCCGCCGGACTTTGAGACGATCAAGAAACACGGCCTGCACTGCGCCATGGTCAGCTTTCCCACGGCGATGGGGCCGGATAACAAAAAGATCGGCAGCATCCCGCATGGATTCAACCGCCTGGAAAACCACGACCTGCTGGTGCAGGCCTATGAGCCGCTGCTGAAAACCAGTGCGGAAGCGGGTTTCAAGCAGGTCATCTGCTTCAGCGGCAACCGCGATGGCCTGAGCGATGAGCAGGGCCTGGAAAACTGCGCCATCGGCCTGAAGCGCCTGCTGCCGCTTTGTGAAAAGCTGGGGGTCACGCTGGTGATGGAACTGCTCAACAGCAAGGTGAACCATCCCGACTACATGTGCGACCACAGCGCCTGGGGCGTGGCGCTGTGCGAGAAGCTGAGCTCCCCGCATTTCAAGCTGCTCTACGACATCTATCACATGCAGATCATGGAGGGCGATGTCATCGCCACCATCCGCAAACACCACGCCCACTTTGCCCATTATCACACCGGCGGTGTGCCCGGACGAGCGGAGATCGATGATACTCAGGAGCTGCATTACCCCGCCATCATCAAGGCCATCCAGGACACGGGTTACACCGGTTATCTGGGGCAGGAGTTCATCCCGAAAAAGCCGGACAAACTCGCCTCGCTGAAACAGGCGGTGGGCATTTGTTCGGTGGGGTGACCAAATCCCATATCTTCAATATCCGAATCCGTGAGACTCAAATTTATCAACTTGATGTTAGGATTGGCAGCCCTCGCGGTTACCGCCGTCCTGGCCTACCAAACGGGCATCCGGAACGCTGAGATCAAAACCACGATGATTTGCAATCTTGACGACATCGCGGTGTTAATGGCGGTCAAAGACAGCGATCCCAAAGCGTTGAAAAAGCGATTGAGGGACCGGTATGTGTGGAGGTATCGAGAGATCAAAAAGGCGTATGACCAATCCTTGTATCGATATCCAATAAGTTTGGACAAAGACATAGATCTGGGTTTTCAGCTCATGGAAAAACAAATAAGCAAATTTGATTACAACTGAAAAATGCCGGGAGATCCCACTCGCAGTCGTATGAAAAACACTTCTTCCTCCCGCATCAAACAAATCAGCCCCATGCTGGCCGTAGCCGACATGGCGGAAACGTTGGATTTTTACACCACGGTGCTGGGCTTTCGCATCGCCCTGGACACGGCGGATTACTCCATCGTGGAGAGGGATGGAGCGACGATCCACTTCATGAAAGCGGCGGATGAGTCGGTGATGCAGGCCGTGCGTGGACACACGGAGATTTACATCGAGGTGGATGACATCACGGCCCTCTGGCAGCAGGTACAGCCCTTCCGGGAGAAGTATAAGATCACCGAGCTGTCTGACTGGCCCTATGGCATGACCGAGTTTCACATCGCCGATCCGAATGACTGCCTGATCTTCGCCGGGCAGGAGACGAAGTAAGCGGCAAAGCATCGGACGGCTGTTTTCCCGTCTTGTCATCTCCGCAGGGATATGAACAATCGCGGCATGAAATACATCCTCGCGCTCGATCAAGGGACCACCAGCAGCCGCAGCATTCTGTTTGATCAAAAGGGCAAGGTCATCGCCACCGCGCAAAAGGAGTTCACGCAGCATTATCCGCAGCCGGGCTGGGTGGAGCATGATGCCGAGGAGATCTGGAGCACTCAGCTCCGCACCATGAAGGAGGTGCTGAAAAAGGCGAAGGCCAGGGGCAAGGACATCGCAGCCATCGGCATCACGAATCAGCGCGAAACGACGGTGGCCTGGGACAAGAAGACTGGGAAGCCGGTGGGCAAGGCCATCGTCTGGCAGGACCGTCGCACGGCCGCTTTTTGCGACAAGCTGAAGGCCAAGGGGGCGGAGGCGATGATCAAGCACAAGACGGGTCTGGTGGTGGACGCCTACTTTTCCGCCACGAAGATGAACTGGATGCTGAAGAACGTGCCAGGGGCCAAGGATCTGATGAAGGCGGATCAACTGGCCTTTGGCACCGTGGACTCCTGGCTGCTGTGGAACCTGACGGAGGGCCGCGTCCATGCCACCGATGTCAGCAATGCCTCCCGCACCATGCTCTATGATATCACCACCGGGGCCTGGGATGCGGAGCTGATGAAGCTCTTCGGTGTGTCCGCCGGTTCACTGCCGGAAGTGAAACCCTCCAGCGGCATTTTTGGTGAGACTTCATTGTTAGGCGGCAGCATCCCCATTGCAGGCATCGCGGGGGATCAGCAGGCGGCCTTGTTTGGCCAGGTCTGCACGAAGCCGGGCATGGTGAAAAACACGTATGGCACCGGCTGCTTCATGCTCATGCACACCGGCACGAAGCGCATCGCCTCCGGCAACAACCTGCTCACCACCGTGGCCTGGCAGCTCGGCGATGGCGAACTGGAGTATGCCGTGGAAGGCAGCGTCTTCATCGCCGGGGCGGTTGTGCAGTGGCTGCGCGACGGCCTGGGCATCATCAAGAAGTCTTCGGAAATCGAAGCCCTGGCCGCGCAGGTGGAGGACACGGGTGGGGTTTATCTCGTGCCCGCTTTTGCCGGGCTGGGTGCCCCGCATTGGGACCAGTATGCACGTGGCCTCATGTGCGGCATCACACGCGGAACCACGAAGGCCCACATCGCCCGGGCCGCGCTGGAAGGCATCGCCTTTCAGGTCACGGACATCCTCCATGCCATGCAGGCCGATGCCGGGGTCAAGCTGCGCGAATTGCGCGTGGATGGTGGTGCCAGCAACAACAACCTCATGATGCAGTTTCAGGCCGACTTGTTAGGCGTCCCGGTGGTGCGTCCTGTGGTCACGGAAACGACTGCGCTGGGAGCGGCTTACCTGGCTGGACTCGGCACCGGCTTCTGGAAAAACCAGGCCGAGATCGCCACCCAATGGCAGACGGAGCGTCGCTTTGAACCCGCGATGAAAGCCGCGCAAAGAAAGGCCCTGATGGCTGGCTGGAACCAGGCGCTGGAGCGGACCAAGGACGGGTGATGGGATGATCTTAAAAATCTTACGTTTCCTACTTGCCATCCTCCGAGGAATTTGATTTGAGAGGCGGATGTTGAAAACTCCCGATGATGAAACCCTAAAGAAGCTCAAAGATCTCCAGCGCGGGGGCCGCTATTTGGATGCCTGGATGCTTGTCAAAGATCTGACTCCGCCAGAGCAATGGCCGACTCCGATCTCGAGGATGAGCGGAGCGCTTCTGTTGGAACGGCTGGGGGATTGGGATCGGGCTGTGCGGATGTATTTCCGTGATTGGCGGCGCAAGGAGTCCCGGGCTATCGCACGCGCGGAGATGTTTTGGGAGGTTCTGGATAGAAGGGGTGCCTTCCTAACCTGGCGCTGGCTACAGCGTTATGCGCCCGCGCCAGAAGAAAGTATCGAGCGCCATGGTGAACACCAGGCGCATCTGGCCGTGGTGCTAACGCGAATGCGCGACTTTGAGCGGGCGGAGGAGTGCCTGAAACGAGGCCAGGAACTGGAGCCGGACTCACGTTGGTTTGAGATGCTGCGTGCCGACTTGCTTCAAGAGCAAGACAGGCGGGAGGAGGCGCTGGAATTGACCAACCAAGTGGTGCAGGCGGAGCCGGACTATGTTTTCGCCATTCGGACACACGCAGACCTGCTCTCAGAACTGGGCCAGGACGAGGAGGCGGTGTCGGTACTTCGCCGGGCTCTGACCCTCGTGCAGGCAGGTGAGCTCGTGGTGCCGCTGGTGAATCTGTTGATCGAGATGGACCGGCACGAAGAGGCCTGGGAAGCTTTGGAGCTATATGAAAAATTCATGCCCCTAGCGGACGCGGATCATCGCGACTGGTTGAACGGAAGGCGCTGCGACATCGCCAGTCATCGCGGTAATCCCAAGGAGGCCCTGCACTGGGCGGAGAAGATCTTAAATAGCGGCTTTTATAAAAAAGTGGTGGAAAAGCTGCGCACAGCGAATGGGGAATTGCGCCGTCACATTTTGTCGGTGCCTTTTGTGCAGCAGCATCACAGCACCTGCGCCCCGGCTTCGGTAACCAGCATCGCGCTGTTTTGGGGCCGTGAAGTGGGGCATCTGGATCTGGCGGATGAGATCTGTTATGACGGCACGCCGGATTACAAAGAACGTACCTGGGCGGATACAAACGGCTGGGCGACACGCGAGTTCAAAGTCACGCTGGAGTCGGCCAAACTCCTGCTGGACCAGGGCATGCCTTTCATCCTAAACACCGTCTATCCCGGCGGTGCTCATGCCCAGGTGGTAATAGGTTACGATGAATTTCGTAGCGTGCTTTTCATCCGCGATCCGGGGGACCGCCATACCAATGAGTTCCTCGCCGCCGAATCGTTGGAAGAACAAGCTCCGTTTGGCCCGCGCGGTTTTGTCATGATACCGGAGACGGAGTCCGCCCGGCTGGCTGCTTTGACGCTGCCTGAGGCGGACCTGTATGACCTCACGCATGAGATCAACAGCAGCCTGGACGCCCACGACCGGCAGCGGGCTATGGCGGCACTGGAGAACTTGCAAACCCTGCACCCTAACCACCTCCTGCGCTGGCATGGTGAGCTGGCGATGGCACGCTATGACGGTCTGCAATCCCAGGTCTTGACCGGTTTGGAGGAAATCCTGAAGCAGCACCCGAAGGTGGAAAATTGGCAGACGGAGCGCATCAGCACCATCCGCGATGTGCATGGGCGGGACGCCATGATCGCCGCCCTGCGTGAGATCTGCGGTGCCAAGGACAGCCACCCCATCCACTGGCGCATGTTGGCGCGAGAGCTACACTGGGACGACCGTCATGCCGCCGAGGCCATGCGCCTGCTGCTGCGGGTGCACAGGCGGCGGGTGGACGCCATTGCCATCCTGTCCGAAGCCAATGTGGTCTGGTGGGAGGAGCAGCATGAAAAGGCGGTAGAAATCTACCGTCTGGCCGCCTGCCTGGATGACAAGAATGAAGACCTGGTCATGACCTACTTCCGCGCCACCAAATGGGTGCGGCAGACCGATGCCGCCCTGGCCATGATGCGGCGGCGTTTTGAGCTGGAGGGCGAGCACTCCGGGCAGCCCGCCATCACGCTTTACCGTGCTCTGGACCAGGTGCAGGAGTCCAGTGAAGGCCTGGCGGTGCTGGAGGAATCATTGAAACGTCGGCCCGATGATGCCGATCATGCGCTCTTCGTCGCCGGGGAGCTCGTGCTGTGGAATCGTGTCGCACGGGCACGGGAGATATTGGAAGGCATTCAGAAAAACGCCCGCTCCGCCGCGTGGCATCGCGTGCAGGCCCGGCTGGCGCGGCATGAGGGGGATGGCGAGGCGCAGATGAAGCATCACCGCGCCGTGCTGGAGGATCAGCCGCTGGACTCCGATGCGCACCGCGCGGTGGCTTATCTGCTGGACAAGCAGGTCGGTGAGAAAGCCGGTTACGAGTTTTTGCAGGAGGCCTGCTCGCGCTTTCCCTTCCACTGGCAGCTCCATGTGGCGCTGCTGGACTGGGCCAAGGACCAGGGCAAGGAGGCCTGCGAGGCGGTGGTGCATGAACTGCTGCGGATTGATCCCAGCGATGGTTGGGCACGCCGTGAACTGGCGGAGGTGCTCCGCCAACAGGGTCGTTATGCCGAGGCTCATGCGGAGCTGGATGAGGCGGACAAAAGCGATGCCGGGAACGTGGCCCAGCACACCATGCGGGCCAGCGTGCTGGAGGATGAAGACCGCTTTGACGAGGCCCGGCATGAGTGTCGCAAGGCCCTGCGGATGGACATCGACAACAGCTTCGCCATGCGCTGCCTCGTGCGCCTAAGCCGCTCCCATGAGCAGCGTCTGGAAGCCCTGCGTTTCATGCAGGCGGAGCTGAAGCGCCAGACGACGCAGGGAGATGCCGTGACCGAATTTGCCCAGGTCGCCCGCGCCACGCTGGAGGATGAAGATCTGGAGCAATGCCTGCGCGAAGGCTGGCAGCAGCGCCCCGACCTGTGGCAGACGGGTGTGCAACTGGCCGAACATCTGCGCCATACGGACCGGGAGGAGGAGGCCATCGAGATCATGCGCGGCATGACGGAGCGGTTTCCGCTGATGCCACGCGTCTGGATGGAGCTGGGCCTCAGCCTGGAGATCCAGGGAGACCGGGCCGCCGCCATCGAAGCCACGATGAAAGTCCGCGAGCTGAATCCCGCCTGGGCCTGGGGTATGCGCACCCTTTCGGAAATGATCCGCAAGACTGGTGACTATCCCGGTGCCCAGGCCGTGCTGGAGGAAGCCCTGCGGCACAATCCCGATGACGCCATGCACCATGGCTGGCTGGCCGAGGTGCTCTGGCATGAAGGCAGGCGGACGGAGGCCCTGGACCACCTAACCACATCTGTGGAAAAAGATCCTGGTTACGCCTGGGCCTGGGACATGCTGGCCCGCTGGGGCAAGGCCGCAGGCAGGGCCGACGCCGCGCGTGAAGCCGCCCTGAAGCTGCAAAAGGAGCGCCCCGGCGAGGCGCGAACCTGGATGATTTACGCCGAACTCCTCACTGAGCATCATGAACTGGATGAGCGATTGGCCGTGCTGGACAAGGCGATGATGCTTTCCCCAGATGTTTGGCGCCCCGCTGACATGAAAGCCCGCGTGCTGGCCCTGGCGGGCCGTTTTGAAGCAGCTCTGGCCATCTGTCGCGAGCACCCTTCTGGAGCGCTGGAACTGCGTCATCGCGAAGCCTGGATTTTGCACCGGACCGGCAAGTATGATGAGGCGGTGAAAGTCATGGATGCCGCCTTGGAAGAAGATCCTGACTATCCCTGGCCCTGGCAGTTGCTCGCCGAATGGCACCAGAGCAATGACAAGCTGGAACTCGCTGAAAAAGCTTGCCGTCAGCTTGCTAAAGTACAGCCCACGGAGCCCCAGCCTTTGGGTTTTCTCGGCAGTCTGCTGGAGACTCAAAAGAAGCGGGCCGAAGCCAAGGAAGCCTTGCGTGAAGCCCTGGAAGTCTCCCCCGACTACCACTTTGCCTTTCAGCGCCTCTTCTGGATGCACCTGGAGGATGCGGAGTGGGCGGAGGTGGAGCAGGTGCTGGAAGCAGGAACCCTGCATTACCCGTCCATCAACCTCCAGTCACGCCGGTTTGTCTTCCATGCACGTCGCCGTCACTGGGAACCTGCCAAGGCCGCCTTGAAAGCGATACTGGATGATCTGGATGACGACACGGATGCCTTCACCAGAGTGCATAAGGAGATGGAAAAGATCCCAGGCACCGCCCTCACCGACCTGCGCCAGGTCATCGAAGCAGCCCTGAGTCAGCCGGAGTGCAATGTGAATACGGGCAGGCTTTATGTGGATGTCTGCAAACTGGGCAACCGCCTTCCAAGCCCCGCCGTGATGAAGCTGATCCCTACCGACACCGAGAGCGGCGAGCGTGCCTACGCTGGCTATATCTACTGGATCGGCGAACGCTGGAAGAAAAGCCGCAAAGGTATGGAAACCCTCTGGGGCCTACGCGAACAGTGGCGCTGGAATTGCCTCATGAAAGAACATCAGGCCTGGTTCCGCCGCAATCCGGAGTTGTATGGTGCGGTCACCTACACCCTCCATTCTGCTAGGAAAAGGCAGGCCACCATCGAATGGTTGCATGACTGGCGCGAGCGTCAGGAGCAGATGGAACCCTACATCCTGAACAACCTCATCCTGGCCCTGCAGGAAACCGGGCAAGCGGAAGAATCCCGCCGTGTCATCGCCCACGGCATGACCCTGGCCAACCACAACAGCACCAAGATGCGCTTTCACATTTGGGCGGCCATGGATGCGCTTCTGGATGAACGCCTGGACGTCCTTAGCCTCATGGACCCCGTGCTGCCTGCCTCCCTGGACAGTTATGGCAAAGACCTGCTGGACATGCTGCAGCTGATCAACGCCTACTTTCGCGACGATCCGCCCGCCTTTGCCAGCATAAAGCCCCGGCTCAAGAAGTTCCTGAATGCCCACCAGAACAATCCAGTGATGCGCACGCTGGTCCTGCGCACCTGCCGCCTCATAGGTCAGCGGTTGGGCAGCGGGTATCCCGTCTGGTGGCTGCGGATGGAACGGGTGAAGCGGTGGCTGCCGGATGTGTCCTGATCGCTCGATTCACAGGATGAGAATGAATCAATCCCCTCCTGTTCATCCTGTCAAAAAGAGCTCCTCCTCAAGAATCGCTTAACGAACTTGGAAGGTAACTATTCAGGTTATTTGGAAGTCTTAAATAACTGGATTGTCAGGTGTGGTGTGAGGGGGTAGTCTGTGACCATGAAGCGGGAAGACCTCCAGGCGATTCTTCAGCTCGACCC